>Ga0194132_10000356_pt1 | contig 94444 bp, 93 predicted proteins | sample TA2KigOf80mmetaG_FD_148612 | JGI IMG/M metagenome (GOLD analysis project Ga0194132, IMG submission 148612) | Freshwater microbial communities from Lake Tanganyika, Tanzania - TA2015054 Kigoma Offshore 80m | ecosystem: Environmental > Aquatic > Freshwater > Lake | place: Tanzania: Lake... | reverse complement strand
GAGCGCCGCACTCGCCTCGGCGGGCCGACCGACCCGGGCGAGCGCGCCACCGAGCGCGATCAGTGCCGGCCCGTGTCGCGGGCGGAGCGCCGTGGTGCGGCGGAGGAGAACGATCCCGGCATCGAGCGCGCCTTCCTGGACCCGCAGCACACCGAGCCCGTAGAGCGCATCCGCATCATCGGGCGTCGCGGCGAGCGCGCGCTCATAGACGGTGCGCGCCTCGGCGATGCGGCCGGCCTGGTGCAACGCGACGGCGGTCGCGATGAGCCCGGCGGCGGGCGGTGGCGGCTCGGCCCGCGTCATGGTCCGTCGCCGTCGCCGCCAAAGCGTGCGGGCTCAGTACGGCGCGCCCTTCTTGTTCGACCACACGCGGCCCTCGGGGTTGCGCCTGAGATGGAGATCGGCATCGGGATACGTCACCTCTTCCACCGGCGAACGCGTACCGACCTCGATATAGGTCGCGGTCGTCGTGCCGCGATTGACCAGATGGTGGCCGTCGGCCGCGCCGGCGGGGAACGTCGCCGCCATGCCGGCCCGTAGCACACGCTCGCCTTGATCGGTCACAAGAGTTAATTCTCCGTCAAGGATGTAGACGAGCTCGTCCTCGTGGCGGTGCCAGTGGCGGAGCGAGGACCACGCGCCGGGCGGCATGGTGACGTGGTTCACGCCGAACTGCGTCAGCCCGCCGACATTGCCGACGACGCGGCGGATGCGGAGCGCGACGTTCGGGCCGAGCCCCGCAGGGTATGGGCTCCCCGTCACCGTCTGAAGTTCCTTCACGTCGATCACGATGGCGCGCTTCGGCGCTTCGTTGGCCATGGAACCCTCCTCCTCAGCCGTTCCTCGTGAAAGCGTACTCGCCGCCCTTGAGCCGCGTCAGACGTCCGCTCGACCGCACCGCATCGAGCGCGATTACGACCTCGCGGCCGTCGCGCGTGCCGATCGCGGCCATCAGCGCCTCGAACGTCTTGGGTCCGTCCGCGAGCGCCTCCTCGACGCTCGCATAGCGCCGACCCGCGACGGTCGGTGGCGCCGGCACCGCGTGCTCGACCGATCGCTCCATGCCGACCGGATAGGTGAGATCGAAGCCCGCCTTGGCACCCGTCTTCGCGCCGCGGAGCGAGGGGTCGAGCGGCAGCGTCCGGAAGCCCGACTGGACGACGAGATCGCGATCGGCCTGGAAGCGCGTGGCGAGTGCCCAGTCCATCTGCTTGTCGTCGAAGATGTCGACGTCGTCGTCGACGACAAAGACGTGTTTGGCGTTGGCGAGGCTGCCGAACACCGCTGCGATCGCGTTGCGGGACTCGCCCGGAAACCGCGGGCGCATGGCGATGCGGATGTGGAACGCGCCGCCGCTCGATGGCGTCGCGAATATGGCGACCGGCTCGCGGATCGCGGTCTCGAGCGCGCGCCAGACCATCACCTCGGTCCGAAGCGCGGACAGCTGCGAGGTGTCGGTACGGTCGAGGAACCGGCCGCCGATCGACGATGACTGGAACAGAGCATCGCGCCGGCGCGTGATCGCGGTGAGGTGGAACACGGGGTTCTGTTTCATCACGCCGTAATAGCCGAGGAACTCGCCATAGGGTCCCTCGGCCTCGACGTGGCCGCGCGCGTCGAAATAGCCCTCGAGCACGAACTCGGCATCGGCTGGAACGCGGATGTCGCTCGTCAGGCATTTGACGACGGCGAGCGGCTCGCCGCGCAGATCGGCGAGAAGCTGGAGCTCGTCGACCGGGAGCCGCATCGTGGCCGCGACGTGGTCGACCGGGTGCGACCCGACGACGAAGGCGACTGGCAGCGGCGCGCCGCGCTTGGCGGCGTCGATATAGATCGCGCGGAGATCGCTCGGCGCGTTGAGGTCGACGCCCGCCTCGCTCCGCCCGCGCAGCATCAGACGCCGCGCGCCGATATTGGTCCAGCCATTGGCGGGGTTCACGACATAGTCGATCGAGGCCGAGATATAGGGGCCGCCGTCGGCGCCGTGCTGGAAGTGAACGGGAAGCCGCGTCAGATCGGCATCGGCGCCCTCGAGCACGAATGCCTGCACCGGCGCCGCCGCGCGCGGCACCTCGACGATCGGCTGGCGGCGGGCGAGACGGCGATTGATCTCGCCGCGCACCGCGGCGCGTTCGACGCCGAGCGCGAGCGCGAGCCGGTCGCGGCTCGCCGTCACGTTGGCGACGAGCTCGGCCTTCTCGGGCCCGACCGCGCGGAACAGCACCGCCTTCGGATTGCCGTCGACACGAGCCGCCAGGTCGCCGAGCGCGAGCGGCGTCTCGATCACCTCCGCCTCGCCGCACTGGATCAGGCGATCGACGAACCGGCGAAGACGGAACCTCTCGACGTCGGGCGCCGCGCGTGCGTCCACCCCGAGCCCATTCGTCATCGACCGCCCTCCCGCCGCATGCCGGCCCTACCGGCGGATGCTACCCGGAACCGGGACCGGTCTCCACCACGTCGATGTGATCGGGGGCGAGGCCGGCGGCATGGGGACGCCACATCACAGCAAAGGCGCACTCGAGCGATCGCGCGTAGCCCGCACCATCGGTGAGCGGGTTGGTCTCGCGCGTCTCGATGAGCCGCGCCCGGAGCGCCGCGAGCCCCGTGCGATCGCTCGCGAGCGCGATTCCGCGGGCTATGAACGCGGCCTCGTCCGTGGTGACGAGCTCAGGGAGACCGGCAACGCGGAGCGCGCTCGCCGACACCCGTCCGGCGAAGGCACGGCCCTCGATCGTGAGCACCGGAAGCCCGGCCCAAAGCGCATCACAGGTCGTGGTGTGGCCGTTGAAGATGCGCGTATCGAGCATCAGGTCGGCCATACCGAGACGGGCCAGATGCTCGAGCTTCGGCAATTTGGGCGCGAACAGCAAACGAGCGGGCTCCATGCCGAGACCCCGCCACGCTCCGGCGAGATTGGCCGACGTCGTCGGACCGTGGTCGAGCACCCAGAGGACGCTGCCCGGAACCGCCCGCAGGATCGCCGCCCAGGCGGCGAACGTGGCGCGGTCGATCTTCCCGGGATGGTTGAACGAGGCGAAGACGAAGGCCTCGTCGGGAAGCCCGTGCGCGGCACGGGTGGTCGGCGGAATGTCGCGCTCGTAGCTGCGATCGTTCCACATGTAGAAATGCGGCAGCCGCACCAGCCGCTCGGTGAACGCCGCCGCCTCGCCCGGCGGCGCCACGACGCGGTCGACGAAGGCATAGTCGATGAAACGCGCGCCGCACGAGCCGGCGAAGCCGACATAGCTCGCCTGCACCGGCGCGGGCCGGCGGGCGAGAATGCCGAGCCGATGGCCGGCGGTGAAGCCCATCAGATCGACCAGGATGTCGATCCCGTCATCGGCGATGCGACGGGCCGCCGTCTCGTCGTCGACGGTGTCGATGTCGACGAACCGGTCGGCGCTCTCGACGATCCGGCGCCGATAGTCGGAGGGTTCGTCGGCGCCGAGCGCGTAGGCGGTGACGTGAACGCGCGCGCGGTCGTGGATAGCGAGGATGCGGCCGATCAGGTGCGTCATCGGATGGTTGCGGAAATCACGCGACAGATAGCCGATACGGAGCGGGCCCTCGACCCGGTCGCGACGAGTGTTCGCCGTCACCGGGCCGATGCGCCGCTCCAGATCGGCCGCCGCCGCCCGGGCGACCGCGAGGAGGAGAGCCGGATCGTCCGACGTGCGCACGGTGAAATAGGGCGGCTCCGCCGGCTTCGCGCCCCTCGCGAGCGCGTCGGCGGTGTCGGCACGGAGTGGGGTCAGCACCGCCTCGAAGCGGTCCCAGGCGCAGGTGTCGGAGAGCAGCACCGCGAGATGAGCGAGCGCGGACGCGTTGCCCGGCTCGATCGCGAGCGCGCGCTCGAGATCGCCGATCGCAGCATCGAGATCGCGGCGTTCATGGTGCGCGTGGGCGCGGTTGAGATAGATCGCGACGAGCGCGGGATCGAGCGCGATCGCGCGCGCAAAGGCGGCGAGCGCGGCGTCCAGCCGGTGACGCTCGAGTTGAAGCGCGCCGAGATTGTTCCACGTCTCGGCCGTGTCGGCGCCGCGAGCGAGCGCCGTCTCGAACGCCGCTGCCGCCTCGGCCCAGCGCTGCGTCTCGGCGAGCGCGTTGGCGAGATTGGCGTGATAGCGCCCGCCGTCCGGCGCCGCCGCCACGGCGCGGCGGAACCAGCCGATCGCAGCGTCGATCCGGCCGCGGCGCCGGTCGAGCGCACCGAGCGAGTTCAGGGCCTCGGCGAAATCAGACGCGAGCGCGACCGCACGGCCATAGGCTTCTTCCGCGCCGGCCTCGTCGCCCGACTGGTCGAGCGCACGGCCGAGGTTGAAGTGCGTGCCGGCGACATCGGGCGCACGCGCGAGGGCGGCGTGATAGCACGCGATCGCATCCACCCATTGTCCGGCCGCGGCGAGGACGACGCCGAGATTGTCATGGCCCGGCGTGAACCCGGGCGCGATCTCGACCAGGCGCCGGAGCGTCGCTTCCGCCTCGACGAGACGGCCCGCCGATCGGAGCGCATTGCCGAGATTATTGAGGACGCCGATGTCGCGCGGGTCGACGGAGAGTGCCTGACGGTAGACGGCGATCGCGTCGTCGACGGCGCCTGAATCCTGCAACATCGTGCCGAGGTTGCGCAGCACGACTACATCGCGTGGATTGAGCTGGATCGCGCGGCGGAGATGGCGGACCGCATCGGCGGTGCGCCCCTTCTGATGCGCCAGTACGCCGAGCATGTGGTGGGCATCGGTCGCGTTCGGTGCCGCCTTGAGGACACGGCGATAGCGCGCCTCGGCCTCGTCGAGACGGCCGGCCTGGTGGAGGCCGATCGCCTCCTTGAGGATGTCGGCGGGTCGCCCGAGCGGGGAACGGGCCACGGCCTTCACCCGCCGTCGATCGGGGCGCCGGGGATATCGAGCGGCGCCGGCGGAATCCCCTCGACATGGCGGTCCCAGATGCAGCGGAACGCGGCCTCGAGATCGCGGGTGAAGGCCTGCGTGTCGAAGAGCGGCATGGCCAGGCGGTTGCGCGCGACGCGGGCGCGGAGCGCGGCCCGGTCGTTCGCCAGCCGGACCGCGGTCGCCTCAAAGTCATCGAGGCTGTCGACGACGAGATCGGGAAGACCCATCGCGCGGACGAGGCTCGCCGCGACGCGGCTCGGGAAGAAGGCACCGGCGAGTGTCAGCACCGGCACGCCAGCCCACAGCGTGTCGGCCGTCGTCGTGTGGCCGTTGATGACGCGGGTATCGAGGCCGAGATCGGCGTGGCCGATGCGGGCGAGATGATCCTCCTTCGTCGCGAAGGGCGCGAAGACGAGGCGGTCGCCGGCGATGTCGTGCGCTTCCGCATGGCGCCTCAGATTGGCTTCGGCGATCCGGTTCGATCGCAGGAGCCACAGCACCGATCCCGGCACGCGGGCGAGGATGCGCATCCAGGCCGCGAACATCACGGGCTCGATCTTGTAGGTCTGGTTGAACGAGCAGAACACCGTGCCCGTCTCGGGAAGCCCATGCGCCGTGCGCGATGTCGAGATTGCACCAGGTCGCGGCATCGTCGGGGCGAAGCGCGAGCGCCGGCCGGTAGAGCGCGATCGCGCGCGCGATCTCGCCCGCCTCGAAGCGCGCGCCGCCCTGGTTGCCGAGAAACTCCGGCTCATCCGGGACGAGACGCACCGCCGCCTCGAACGCGGCGATCGCGCCGGGAAGATCGCCCTGGCCGCGGAGCGCGAGCCCGAGATTGTTGTGCGCGTCGGCAAAGCCGGGATTGCGTCCGAGCGCGGCGCGGAAGGACACGATCGCGGCCTCGAGCTCGCCCGCCTCGAGGAGCGCGGAGCCGAGATTGTAATGGCCCTCGAACCGGTCGGGCAGGACGGCGGCGAGGCGGCGGAACGCAGCGATCGCGGCCGCCCTGTCGCCCGCCTCGAGCGCGTGGTTGCCGAGCCCGTCGAGCGCCGCGGCGTGGTCGGGCGCGACGGCGAGCGCCTTCCGCCAGCGCTCGAGCGCGACGTCTTGAAACCCGCGCGCGCCAGCAATCCGCGCGCCGAGGCAATAGGGCTCGGGCGCCTCCGGCGCGCGTGCGATCGCCTTGCGGCAGATCTCCTCGGCCGCCTCCGCCCGCCCGCGCCGGAACTCTGCATCGGCACGCTCGAGGAGTGCCGCGACATCGGGCTTCGTCGTCATGGTCTTGTGCACGCCCTCCGGCGTCTTGTGCACGCCCTCCGGCCGTCGCCGCAGAGGCTAGGCCTTGGCCGTTAACGGATCGAGACCGCGCCCGTCACACGCCGAGGACGCCGGCGATCCAGCCGGCCATCGCGATCGTGCGGTCGTCGGCGCCGTAGGGCCCGACGACCTGGACGCCGACCGGCATCCCGTTCGGGCCGGTCGCCGACGGCAGCGTCAGGCAGGGAACGTGGAGGAGCGTCCAGAAACCGTTGAAGGGCGAATCGTGGATCGAGCGCAGATCGGCCGGCGCCTCGCCTCGGTCGCCCGGCGTGATCAGGACATCGACGTCCGCGAACATCGCCCGCGTCTCGTCGCGGCAGCGCGTCGCGAAGGCGAGCGCCTCCTGGTACTCTGCGTCGGTACACTTCCGGCCATAGGTGACGGCATCGCGCGTCCAGGGATTGATCGTCTCCCAGCCGCGCGCGGCCTCCTCCTCCATCGCCGCGACAGCCTCGCGCGACGAGATCACGCGGAAGCGCGGCGGCAGATCGGCGATCGCGGCAGGTAGCACCGTCTCGGTCACCCGCGCGCCCGCCTTGGCGAGAGCGGCGGCCGCGCCCTCGACGGCAGCGACCGTCTCGGGCCGGGCGTCCCGCCAGAACGGCGTGCGGCAGAGCCCGACGCGCGGCGGCGCATCGACGGAGGCCCGGCCGACCGGTCCGCCGACGGTCGCCGCGCGCAACAGCGCGATGTCCACGACCGAGCGCGCGAAGAAGCCGAGCGTGTCGAGCGTCGGCTTGAGGTTCCGGATCCCGCCGCGGTCGAGGCCGTCGAGGCTCGCCTTGTAGCCGACGGTGCCGCAAAGCGTCGCCGGCCGGATGACCGAGCCGCCGGTCTGGGTGCCGAGCGCGAGCGGGATGTGGAAGTCGGCGACCGCCGCCGCCGAGCCGGACGAGGAGAACCCCGGCGAGCGCGCGAGATCGTGCGGGTTCCGGGTCGCGATCGGATAAGGCGCGGCGAACTCGGTCGTCGCGCACTTGCCGAAGATCACGGCGCCCGCCGCGCGGAGCGCCGCGACGCAGGCCGAGTCCGCGAGCGGCCGGTGATTGCGGTAGAGGATCGAGCCGTACTCGGTCGGCATGTCCTTGGTGTCGAGCACGTCCTTGATCCCGACCGGCACGCCGTGGAGCGGGCCCTTCCGCGTCTCGCGGTCGCGCGCGCGCGCCTCGAACAGCGCGAGCTCGGGATCGACATGCGCCCAGGCGTGGATCAGCGTGTCGCGCGCGCCGATCCGCGCGAGGCAGTCGCGGACGATCGCCTCCGACGTCGTCTCGCCGCGGGCGAGGCGGCGCGACATCTCCGATGCGGTAAGGAGGTTGAGCCCGGCGGGCCCCTTGGTGCGGAAATCAGGCATGATGGCGCCTCGCTCGTTGTCCGGCGCCAGTATGAGCGAAGCGCGGCGGCCGTTCTAGTCGCGGAGCTTGAAGCGCTGGATCTTGCCGGTCGCGGTCTTGGGCAACTCGTCGACGAAGGTGATCCAGCGCGGGTATTTGTAGCGGGCGAGGCCGCTCTTGCAGTGCTCGAGAAGCTCCCGTCGGAGCGCCTCGCCGGCGTCGCCCGCGCGTTTCAGGATCACGAAGGCCGCGGGCTTCACGAGGTCGTCGTCGTCCTTGCGGCCGACCACCGCGGCCTCGAGCACCTTGGCATGCTCGATCAGCCGGCCCTCGATCTCGATCGGCGAGCACCAGATGCCGCCCACCTTGATCATGTCGTCGGAGCGCCCGCTATAGGTGTAGGTGCCGTCCGCATCGCGCATATAGGTGTCGCCGGTGACCAGCCAGTCGTCGCCGATCATGGTCGCGCGCGTTTTCTCGGCGTTGTTCCAATAGTAGGCTGCGACCGATCCGCCGCGGACGAGAAGCGTGCCCTGCTCGCCGTCGGCGACCTCGCGTCCCGCCTCGTCGACGATCCGCGCGGAATATCCCGGAACGACGCGCCCGCTCGTCCCCGGCCTGACATGGTCGCGCGTGTTCGAGATGAAGATATGGAGCCCCTCGGTCGAGCCGATGCCGTCGAGGATGACGAGCCCGGTCCGCTCCTTCCAGCGGCGGAAGATGTCGGCCGGGAGCGCCTCGCCGGCCGAGACGCAGAGCCGGACCGATGCGAGGTCGCATGTCGCGGTCTCGAGCGCGCGGAGCTGCGCGGCATAAAGCGTCGGCACGCCATAGAAGATCGTCGGGCGGAACCGCTCGATCATGGCGAAGGTCATTTCGGGCGAGGGCCGCTCGTCCGACAGGACCGCGGTCGCGCCGACCCAGAGCGGGAAGTTCATCGCGTTGCCGAGCCCGTAGGCGAAGAAGAGTTTCGCCGCCGAGAAGCAGACGTCGGCCTCGCCGATGCCGAGCGTCGGCACGGCATAGAGCGCAGCCGTGTGCGCGATGTCGCGGTGGCGATGGACAGCACCCTTGGGCCGGCCCGTCGAGCCCGAGGAATAGAGCCAGAAGCAGTCGTCCATCGGGCCCGTCGCGGCGGGCGCGAGCGTGGTCGCGGCGCGCGCCATGTGCGCGGCGAACGACCCATCGCCGTCGGCCTTGAGGACGCGCGCCGGCTTTCGCGCCGCGCCGGCGAGTGCCGCGTCGACCTCGGCCGCGAACTCGGGCGAATAGACGAGCGCCGTCGCGCCGGAATCCTCGATCATGTAGCGGTAGTCGGCGGCGCGGAGGAGCGTGTTCACCGGCACCGGCACGATGCCCGCCTTGATCGCGCCCCAATAGAGATAGAAGAAGGCCGGGCAGTCCTTGACGATCATCATGACGCGATCGGACGGGCGCACGCCGAGGTCGAGGAGCGCATTGCCGGCGCGGGCGACCCGCTCGGCGAGCGCGTGATAGGTGACGTCCTCGCCGTGGTTGGTGCGGATCGCGAGCTTGTCGCCGCGGCCGGCGGCGAGGTGGCGGTCGATGAAACCGACGGCCGCGTTATAGACGGGGGCAAACGAGAGCCGGGGTGCGCCCGCGCTCACGTCCACGGTGACGGCATGGTCCTGCATCCTGCGCTCTCCCCGGCCGGGATCGGAGCGGGCTCCGCCGCCCCGTATCGCCCGGGCCCGGGATCAGCACCTACACGCTCGTGGGCGCCTGATCAAGACGCCGGCGGGTCAAGACGCCCGCTCAATTGAACCGGACGTACTCGTACTCGAACGGCATGCCGTTGATGCCGCGCGGCGGCGGCGCGATCCAGCCTGCGATCTTGCCGGGCTCGATCACCGGCTGCATCAGGGTCGCGATGAAACCGCGGTCGTCGTCGGACGGCAGCCAGGCGCCCTTCGAGCGCTGCCAGACCTCCTCGGTGATGACCTTGCCGTCGGGTGTCACGTTGACATCGCCGAAGGTGCCGATCCGGCGATTGAAGGCGCGGTGCGGCAGGCGGAACTCGTAGTCGATGCCGTAGCTCTGGATCACCTTGTTCCAGCGGTTGAGGCCGCGCTGGCAGTCATTGATGTAGTCCTGGCGGAGCCGTTCGTTGACGGCGATGAGCGCCGGCTGATCGACCGGGACGATGCGGCCGTCGACGAGCTGGTGCACCGGCCAGGTCGCGTCGCGCAGCTTGTGGTCGTCCTCGATCTTGGTCTCGTGGAAGCGGCCCTTGAGCCCTTGGGTGAAATAGTTGGCGGCGTTGGTCGATATCTCCTGGCCGAACAGGTCAAGCGACACCGAGAAGTGGAAATTGATGTATTTCTGCAAGGTCGCGAGATCGATGCCGCCGAACTTGCGGACCTCGTCGGTCTTGTGGTCGCGCATCAGCTGGCAGGCGCGCTCGACGATCCGCATGACGCCGGATTCGCCGACGAACATGTGGTGCGCCTCCTCGGTCAGCATGAACTGGCAGGTGCGCGCGAGCGGATCGAAGCCCGATTCGGCGAGCGAGGCGAGCTGGTACTTGCCGTCGCGGTCGGTGAAGAACGAGAACATGTAGTAGCTGAGCCAGTCGGCCGTCTTCTCGTTGAAGGCGCCGAGGATGCGCGGCTTCTCGGCATCGCCCGAATGGCGCTCGAGCATGGCCTCGGCCTCCTCGCGCCCGTCGCGGCCGAAATAGGCGTGCAGGAGATAGACCATCGCCCAGCAGTGCCGTCCCTCCTCCACGTTGAGCTGGAAGAGGTTCCGGAGATCGTAGAGCGAGGGACAGGTCTGGCCGAGGAGCCGCTGCTGCTCGACGGCGGCCGGCTCGGTGTCGCCCTGGGTGACGATCAGGCGGCGGAGCGCGGCGCGGTACTCGCCCGGCACCTCGTTCCACACCGGCTCGCCCTTGTGGTCGCCGAACGGGATCGTCCGGCCCTCGACGGGCTTGGCGAGGAAGATGCCCCAGCGGTAGTCGGGCATCCGGACATAGCCGAAATTGGCCCAGCCATTGGCCTCGACGCTGATCGCGGTGCGGAGATAGACGTCGTAGTTCAGGGTCCCGACGGGGCCGAGCTCCTTCCACCAGTCGAGATAGGCCGGCTGCCACGCCTCGAGCGCGCGCTGGAGGCGCCGGTTCTCCGACAGCTCGACATTGTTGGGGATGCGTTCGTTGTAGTCGATCGCCATGATGCGGGTCCTGCGCGAAGGGGTCAGACGCGGTGCTTGTCGTAGCCGGGCTTGCGGCCGGTGCCGTAGAGCTTGAGGGCCCCGTCCTCACCGGCGGCGTTGGGACGCTGGAAGATCCAGTTCTGCCACGCCGACAGCCGGCCGAAGATCTTGCTCTCCATCGTCTCGGGCCCGGCGAAACGGAGGCTCGCCTCCATGCCGGTCAGGCCGTCCGGCGAGAAGCTCGCCCGCTCCTCGATCGCGAGCCGGACCTCGTCCTCCCAGTCGATGTCGTCGGGCACGAAGGTGACGAGGCCGAGCGCCTCGGCTTCCTCCGCCTCGATCGCGCGGCCTACTTCCTTGCGGAGCGCCTCGAGACGGGCCGCGTCGTCGTAGCACCGCCGCGCGAGCCGCGACAGACCATTGACCATCGGCAGCGCGCCGAAATTGATCGCCGAGAGACGCACCGCCGCCGGCTGCTCGTTGGCGCCGGCGCGGACGCCGTTCAGCATGTAGGACCGGTCGGCGGCGACCACGAGCTCGAGCAGGAGGCCGGCGAAGCAGCTTCCCGGCTCGATCAGCGCGATCAGGCTGCGCGACGACACGTCGATGCGCTTCAGCGTGCGCTTGAGATAGAGGAGGATCTCGCGCGCGAGCCAGTCGTGCTGATGGTCGAGGAGGAACCGGTCGGTCGCCAGCACGTACTCGGCATTGCCGGTGGTGCGGAACACCCAGGTGCCGATCTCTTCCTCGTTGGTGCGGAGATGGACGATCGCGTCATCGAGCGCGCGCGCGAGCGCTAGCGGCCAGAACGAAGCTCCTTGCGCGTGCATCGCCGCGACATCGGCGGGCGGCGGTGCGGTCGGCGCCTTCACCGTGATGGTGGCGAGAGACTGCGCCCGGTCGATCTCGACCGCCACGGAATCATAGACGATGCGGTCGCCCTCGAAGGCGCGCGCGAGCGGGCCGAGCGCGATGCCCTTGGCGTGGCGCGGCCGGTCGGACTTCACGGCGAAGGCCTTGGCGCGCTCGGCCACCGTCTCGTCGAACTTCGAACGCGGCACGAGCTCGTCGATCAGCGCCCAGTCAACCGCGCGCTTGCCGCGGATACCCTCCGAGGTCGTGCAGAAGAAATCCGCGCGATCATGGCGCACCCGGCGCTTGTCGACGAGGCGGGTGAGCCCGCCCGTCCCCGGCAGGACCGCCAGGAGCGGGAGCTCGGGCAGCGACACCGTCGAGGAGCCGTCGTCGATCAGCATGATGTAGTCGCAGGCGAGCGCGAGCTCGTAGCCGCCGCCGGCCGCGGTGCCGTTGATGGCGCAGAGATAGACCTGGTGCGAGTTCTCCGTCGCGTCCTCGATGCCGTTCCGCGTCTCGTTGGTGAACTTGCAGAAGTTCACCTTGTGCGCGTGGGTCGATTTGCCGAGCATGTTGATGTTGGCGCCGGCACAGAAGACGCGCGGCTTCGCCGACGTGACGACGACGCAACCGACCTCGGGATGCTCGAAGCGGAGCCGCTGGATCGCGTCGTAGAGCTCGATGTCGACGCCGAGGTCATAGGAGTTGAGCTTGAGCGTGTAGCCGGGTTTCAGCGTCGCATCCTCGCTGACATCCATCGTGAGGCGGGCGACGGGGCCGTCGAAGGTGAGCTTCCAGTGGCGATAGCGGTCGGGGTGGGTCTGGAAATCGATGCGCGCGGGGGCGCTCGTTGCCTGGGTCGCGGCCTCGGCCGGCATGCCTCTGTCTCCCTAAGGCTCGCAGGCGCGGCGTGGGTTCGCCGCTTGACCATGTGCGAGCGGTCGCGTCGGTAAACGGACCTCACCCGATAATTGGTGATTAGTCAACAGTTTTGTTATCAGCAAATTCGCTGGTGCTTGAGACCAGCGCGCCGCGGGACTAACGTGGCCCCGCCGGGATCGCTCAACCGATCGGCCATGATATTGGAAAGACAAGATAAAATGCCCGTCGCGGCGGAACGACAGCTGCGCGCCTGGATCGAGACGGCCGCCACCCGGCATCGCGATAAGCCGTTCGTCGAGTCGATCGAACAGGGCGCGGCGATGACCTATGGCGCGCTCCGCGATACCGCGAACCGGATCGGCCAGGCGCTCGCCGCGCGCGGGATCGGGCCCAACGACCGGGTGGCGCTTCTCTCCAACAACTCGATCGAGCATCTCGCGACCTATGTCGGCGTGATGGCGGCCGGCATCACCTGCTGCACCATCCATGTCGAGATGAACGCGATCTATTTCGAGGAGATCCTCGCCGCGGTCGGGGCAAAGCTGATCCTCTTCGAGGACGGCATCGATGCCGAGAGCCTCCGCCCCAAGGTGCCGGGTGAGTGGGTGCCGCTCGGCACGTGGTCGGCCGATCGCCCCGGCACCGGCTGGTACGCCGAGCTCGCTTGCTATCCGGCCGACCGGGTCGTGCCGATCGCCGCCGGCCCGCGCGACGCCGCCTCGATCGTCTATACCTCGGGCACCTCGTCCAAGCCGAAGGGCGTCGTCCTCACCTTCGCCGAGCTCGCGCCCAATATCGAGCCGACCGCCGACCGCTTCGGCATCCGTGCGACCGACCGGTTCCTCGACTACCGCTCCTATAACTGGGTATCGGCGCAGTGGCTCTCGTGCCTCGGCGTCCTCAGCCAGGGCGCGACGCTCGTCATGGGGCGTCGCTTCTCGCAGAGCCGGCTGTTCGACTGGATCCGGACCTGCAAGGCGACGATCGCGGCCGGCAACCCGACCATCATCAACATGATGATCAACCGGCCGGTCGACATCCACGGCCGCGACCTGCCGCATCTCCGCTACATCACCTCCTCGTCGGCCCCCTTGATGATCCCGGAGTGGAAGCGCTTCGAGGAGATGTACGGGATCACGGTTGTCCAAGGCATGGGCATGAGCGAGATCGGCTGGATCTGCGGCGCCGATGAGACGACGCGCCGGTTCGGCACCGTCGGGCGCCCCCTCGTCTATCTCGATCTCTCGGTCGTCGATGCCGAGGGCCGGCGCCTGCCGCCCGGCGAGATCGGCGCGATCGAGCTCGGCGGCGATCCCGCGGTCGAGTACCGCTATCTCGCCGACGACGGATCGATCCGCGTCAACACCAAGGGTCGCATGCGGACCGGTGACCTCGGCATGCTCGATGCGGACGGCTATCTCGTCATCACCGGGCGGGAGAAGGACCTCATCATCCGGGGCGGGGTCAACATCTCGCCGGTCGAGGTCGACAACGTCCTCCTCCAGATGCCGGAGGTCGCCGAGGCCGCGACCGTCGGCATCGCGGATGCGATCTACGGCGAAGAGGTCGTCGCCTTCGTCGCGGCGAAACCGGGTGTCGCGCTCGACGAGCACGCGGTGCTCGCCTTCTGCGCCGCCCGTCTGCCGGCGGTGCGCTGCCCGAAGCGCATCTACTTCAAGGACGCGCTGCCCAAGACCGATCGCGGCAAGATGGACCGGAACCGGCTCCGCGCCTCGCTCGACAACGCCTGAGCGGCCTCGAATTCGCTGGCCGCGCGCGCGCGCTTGGGGCACGGTGGCCGTCATGCTCCGCGTCTCGATCAATCCCCATCTCGCGATGGTGATCGCCACGTTCATCTTCGCGGCGAACTACGTCGTCGGCCGCGCGGTCGTCGGCCACGTGCCGGCCTTCCACATGGGGTTCGTGCGCTGGGGCGTGGCGGCGATCGTGATCCTGCCCTTCGCCTGGGCGCATATCCGCAACGACATGGCGCTCCTGCGGACACATGGCCCGCTCCTCGCGCTCGCCGGCGTCCTGATGCCGTTCCTCGGCGCCGGGGTCTCCTACTACGCGCTCGTCTCGACGCTCGCGCTCAACGCCGGCATCGTGCAGACCTCGCTCCCGATCTTCACCGTGCTCCTGGCGTGGCTGATCCTGGGCGAGCGACTGCGTACGGTGCAGGCGGTCGGCGTCGCGGTCGCGGTCACGGGTGTCCTCGCGATCGTCTTCCGCGGCGAGCCGGCGAAGCTGATGGAACTCCGCTTCAATGTCGGCGATATCATCCTGGTTGGCTGCAATCTGGCGCTCGCGAGCTATTCGATCGCGATACGGCGGCTGCCCAAGACCTTCCATCCGATGACGGTGCTGACCGGGGTGTTCGCGGTCGGCGCGCTCTGTCACGCCCCGTTCGTCGCCGCCGAGATCGCCGGCGGGGCGTTCGTCCAGCCGACGATGACGGCCCTGATCGGCCTTCTCTTCGTGGCGCTCCTGCCCTCGATCGTCGCGATCGCGTTCTGGAACGACGGCATCACGCGGCTCGGCGTCAACCGGTCCGGCTTCTACATGTATCTCGTGCCGATCTTCTCGGCCACCCTCGCCGCCCTCTTCCTCGACGAGCGGATCGAGGCCTATCACCTCGTCGGCTGCGTCCTGATCGTGGTCGGCGTGACGCTGAGCACGCGCGCGAAACCCCAGCCGCAGTCCGCCGCCACGGGCACCGCCGATGGCGCGCGGCAATCCTGACCGGAGCACCGCCATGGCCGTCGCCACACCCGCCGACATGCCCGCGACCTTCGCGCGACTGTTCAACGCGCGCGACCTCGGCGGCCTCGTCGGTCTCTACAGCGATGATGCCGTGCTCACGCTCGACGGCGCGGCTGTCGCGCGCGGCCACGGCGAGATCGAGCGCATGATCGTGCCGCTACTGTCCGGCCCGCTCCAGATCGCCATCCACTGCGCGACCTGCCACGAGCGCGGCGACGTCGCGCTGGTGCGATCGGACTGGAAGCTGATCGGCCCCGACGGCGCGGTCGCGATGGCGGGCGCGTCGGCCGAGGTGTTGCGGCGCGGGGCGGACGGACGCTGGCGGTTCGTGATCGACGACGCCTGCTTCGCGAGCCGCCCGCACATCGGCTGAGGGCTCAGTCGACCGCCTCGTATTTGTCGCGGCGGACTTTCATCATGTTCTTGCCCTCGATGCGGATCAGCCGCGTCTCGCGCTCGCGCCGCGGCGAATGGAGATCGCCCTCGTTGTAGAGATGGGCGATGCCGGGCTCGAGGTTGTAGACGCGCTTGCGCCGCACCTTGCCCGGCGCATCGCCGGATGGACGCGCGACGAGCTCCCAGTCTGTCATCTCGGTGACGCCGGTGGCCTGGCCGTAGATCGCCCAGCTCGGGCCGTGGTCATGCGGCAGGCTGTTGCGTGCGCCCTTGTAGACATGGGCGAGAATGCAGAAGCCGAGCTCGGGATCCTCGTAGAGCACGTGGCGTTCTGCTTCCGCCTGCGGGCCGAGATGGGCGGCGACGAAATCCTTGTCCTTGAGCGCGCGCTCGACGCAGCGGCGTACCGTCTCGCGCCCGGCCGGCCCGGGCTGGGCCGCAAGGGCCTTGCGGCAATCGGTGGCGAAGTCCTGGATCGTGTAGCTCATCGGGGTCCTCCCGGATTCGACAACGGTCGATCGAAATCTAGCGCGGAACGAAGCGGCCGGGATAGGCGCTATCGTCGCGCATCGACCGTCCGCGCGACGAAGCTCCGTACGGCATCGATGAGCGCCCGAGGCGCCGCGCCGGCAACGTCGTGGCCCGACTCGACGTCGACCATGACAATCCTCGGATACGCCGTCCGCACACGGTCGATGGTCTCCGGCTTGTAGCGGTCCGACCGCGTGCCGCGGACGATCAGGATCGGCGCATCGACACGGGCGAGCTCGTCCCACATGTCGCCGACCAGGATCGACGGCGTCCAGCCCGCGGGCGCCGTCGGCACGCGGTTCGCGTAGTCGGGGTCGCGCCGGAACACGAAGCCGCCCTCGACCGCGCGGAAGAGCGTCTCGAGGCGGGCGGCCGCGGCCGAGCCGGGCGAGATCGTCTTCTCGCGGCTCATCTCCTGTTGCGCCTCGGCGATGCCGGCAAAGACGCGCGCCTTGTTGCCGATGACCTGTTTCGGTTGCACCGGTTCGCGCGGACCCGAAACCGGGCAGTGATCGACCAGGATCAGCGCCGCACTCCGGGCCGCGAAGCGGGCGGCGAAGAGGCAGGCGTTTCCGCCGCCCATCGAGTGGCCCATGATCACCGCGCGTCGCCAGCCGGCATGGTCGAGCACGGCGGCGATGTCGGCCATCAGGGCATCGTGCGAGTAGTCCTTAGACGGGCTCCAACCCGATTCGCCGAAGCCGCGCGTATCGAAGGCGATCACCTCGCGGTCGGTGGCGAGCGCGCCCGCGACCTCGATCCAGTCCGCCGAATCGTAGTAGTTGGCACCATGAAGGATCACGATCGGCATCGCGCCCGGGCGGCCGAAACGACGGAAGAAGAGCGTGACGTCGCCCGATCTTATCGTCCCCGTCTCATGGTCCCGACCCGTCATGGCGCGCCTCCCCGGATGGTTCGCGGCCAGAATAGAGCGCCGGGGCCGCGCGCGCGAGACACCAACCATATGTTAACCGCAGGGCAGTCCAATCCCGTTGGATCGGACCGCGCGCGGAGTACGTCATGGGTACGCGATGGATCGCCGCCCTCGTCATCGTCCTGGTTGCCGGCAGCCATCCGGCCGCCTCGTCGGATCGCGTCCAAAACAATGGCCACGCGCTCCTCGCCGACTGCCGCGACAGCTGGGGCGGCGGCTGTGGCCGGCGCTTCGCCGCCTATCTGACCCGGCAGGCGATGCGGCGAACGGCTCTGCCGGCGAACGCCGCCTGCCTGCCGAGTGCCTCGACCATCGGCATGAGCGAGCAACGCCGGTTCCAGCGGGAAGCGGTCCGCTGGCTTAAGCGACACAGCGAGCGGCTCGACGACCCTGCGATGGATCTCGTCCCCGAGATCGCCGCGGTCGCCTTCCCGTGCCGCTGAGCGACGCTCGCCGCGCCGATTAGAATACGGGCACCTGGGGCGCGAGGACGATCTCCCGCCGCTCGCGCGCCGATTGCAGGACGGCGAGACCGACCTCGAGCGTCGCCTTGCCCCAGCGCGCATCATGGCTGCTGCGCCGACCCTCGCGCATCGCCGCCCATAGGGCATCGAGCGCATCGCCGTGACCGGGACGGCCGAGCCCGCGCGGCACCGGCACCTCGCTCAGGCCGTCGAGGCCGTAGACCAGAAGACCGTTCGACGACAACCGCACATCACCCTTGGCGCAGGTGACGATCACGGTGCCGAAATGCGGCAGATGCGGCTGTTCGGGCGGCAGCCTCCGCCCGCCATAGCCGAGGTCCTTCTGACGGTCCGGCTCGGTGCCGGGCGCCGCGAGGAGCCCCTGGCGCGTCAGGCCGTGGCGCCCGGCGGGCTTGTCGGCGCCGCCCTCGGCCACCCAGCCGTGGAACTCGTCGCTGTCGAAGAAATCATAGGCGCTATAGGTGAGCGAGGCGGCCGCCCCGTTCTCGAATTCGAGGAAGGCGGTGCAATTGCCTTCGCTCGGACGCGACGGGTCGAGGACGCCGACATTCGCGCGGACGCTCCGCACCATGCCGCCCGCGATCAGCCGCGCGATCTCGATCTGGTGTGTCACCTGATTGAAGGTGATGCCGCCGCCGCGGCTGGTGTCGAGTTCCTCCGGCCGGCGCGGGCGGTAGAGGAAATCGGAGTAGTTGAACGCGAGAATCATGCCGAGCCGGCCGAGCGTGCCGCCGCGCACGAGATCGGCGATCGCGCGAATGCTGGGGTCAAAAGCGTGCGTATGACCGACGATCAGATGGGTCTTCGCCGCCTCGGCGGCGGCGATCACCGTGTCGCAATCGGCGAGCGTGAGCGCGAGCGGCTTCTCGACGAGGACGTGCTTTCCCGCCGCGAGCGCCTTCACGGCCTGGTCGGCGTGGTATTCATGCGGCGAGGCGATGTAGATCGCGTCGACCTCGCTGTCGGCGCACAGCGCCTCGAAGCCGGCATAGACCCTGGCGCCGAAGTCGCGCGCGAAGGCCTCGCGCGGACGCGGCAGCGGATCGGCACCGGCCGCGAGCACGACACGCGGGTGGATGACCGCGGCGCGGATCATCATCGCGCCGGCGAGCCCGAGGCCGGCGATGCCGAGGCGGATCGGGGGCCCGTCGCCTGGTGTCGTGGTCATCGCGCGCGGACCGATCCCATCAGAGAAGCGTGCTCAACACGCCGTCCATGAGGACGGCCTGATCGAGCCGGACCGTGCGCCGCGCGAGGCGGAGGCCATTCCTGGTCCGCCGCAGGATGTCGTGCCGTTCGCCGGCGTAGAAACTGCCCTCGGGCACGTTGCTCCGCGTGCGAAAGAGAAGGATGTTCGATTCGACGAAATACTCGCTCCCTCCCTCCTCGCGCGCCTCGACATTGGAGACGAAGCGGCGGGTGAACGAGGGCGGGTTCTCGGCCCGCGTCAGGCGCGGGCTCTTGATCTGCTCGACCCGGGCGCGGAGCGCGATTGCGTCCTCATCGACGATGGCGGTATCGATCGCCGGCGCATCGGCGTCGCGCACCACGCGCTGGGTGACGCGATAGACGATGTCGTCGGCGATCAGATCGAGCCAGGCGTCGAAGGCGCGCCGGTCGAGGCAGGCCGCCTCGCGGAACAGGAAGCGCTGGATCGCGACATAGTCCTTGTCGCCGACCTCGCGGCTCGTCGTCTCATCGCTCATGGCCGTCTCGTCGCGCCTCGTTCGCTCAGGCGCCCGACGTCAGGAGGCCGTCCCAGTGGCGCATGAACTCGAACTGCGCCACCTCGGTGTCGGATGGACGGTAGATGCGCCCCGGCCAGGTGTTGTTCGGCTCGGGCTTGTCGAGGAACGGGAGCGCCGTCTGGAAATTGTAGGGCACCTGGAGCGCGACGCGACCGTGTCCGGCCTCGGTCGCCGAAACCCAGAGCTCGAGGTCGTCCTGCTCGAAGACGCCGGCGGCGCCGAAATTGTGGAACCCCTTCTTGAGCACGCGCGCCTTGTAGGCGGCCGAGGCCTCGCGCTCGGCGAGGATCCAGGAGAGGATCTCCATCTCGCTGCCGCTGGTCGGGATCCAGAGCCGGATGGTCACCGCCTTCTCGCCCGGCGAGACCTGCGATTCGATCAGCGACAGGTTCGGGAAGACCGTGCCCACGATCACGCGAAGGTTCTTGAGGAGCGCGAGCTGCTCGGGCTTCAACATCGTCTCATAGAGCGGCATGAGGTCGGCCGGATGGGTCTGGTAGGCGTCCTCCTCCATGCCGGGCGGCAGATAGCTCACCGTGCAGCCGTGGCCGTTGCGCGTTGCCACCTGGAACGAGTCCGCGGCGACCGTCGCGAACCCCTTGCGCGCCTCGCGCACGGGATCGAGCGCGAGCGGGCCGGCATGCGTAGTCACGACGTGCTGGCTGTCGCCGACGAAGTTGAGCGCGCCCACCTTCCAGTTCGCCTTGACGCGCCAGCGATGCGGCGGCGCGAGCACTTCCATGCCGCCCGGAGTACGGCCGAAGAACGCCTCGAGATACCACGCGAACTCGCCGAGATAGTCGACGAGCGGCTCGGCGTCGGCGTTCCAGGTGCCGAAGATCAGGCCCTTGAAGGTCTCAAGCTGGGTGACCGGGATCAGCGCGAGCTTGGAGAAATCGGCGTCCTTGGGAAAGTGGCGATCGAACGTCGTGGTGATCAGCGTGCCGTCGCGCTCGTAGCTCCAGCCATGATAGGGACAGACGAAATGGCGGGCATTGCCGGAATCGGTCCGGCAGAGCTTGGTGCCGCGATGCCGGCAGCTGTTGAGATGGGCGTGGATCCCGCCGTCGCTGCCACGAATGACGATGACCGGTGCGCTCCCGAGCATGCGGGTGACATAGTCGCCGGTGTTCGGGATCTCCGAGTCATGGGCGAGATAGATCCAGGCGCGATCGAAGATGCGCTCGATCTCGAGCCGGTAGACCTCGTCGCTGATGAAGGCGGCGCGCTCGACGGTGCCGGCCTTCGAATCGACCCAGTGGTGCGCCGTCTTGCCGTTGCGCTTGCCGCCATTGACCTTCTGCATCGAGCCCTCGTCGTCCGTCGGTCCGCCGCGTGTCGTTCGTGACCGAGAATAGGCCCGATCCGAAGCTTCCGGCCAGATTTCCGGTGTCACACCCCGAAATCGCCTCAGGCCGTGACCTTGGCACCGGCAAGGAGCGCGACGACCTCGTCGGTGGTTCGCACGTCACCCAGCACCTGAAGGAAGTTCGCCAGCGCCGCGGCATGGGCTTCGGCGACCGGGGCGGCGTTCGCGTCCTCGATCATGATGGTCTTGAAATCCATCATCATGGCGTCGCGGGCCGAGCTCTCGCAGCAGGTGTTGGTGACGGTGCCGCCGATCAGGACCGTATCGACGCCCCGGGCGCGGAGCCGGGCCGCGATGTCGCTCGAATTGGGCAGGAAGGCGCTGAAGCGCGTCTTCTCGATGTAGAGATCGCCCGCCTTCGGCTCGAGGGCGACGTAGAGATCGAAGCCGGGATCGCCGGGCGTCAGCGCCGCCTGGACCGCCTTCGCCGTCTCGGGCTTCAGCATGTGGTCGTAGAAGTTCCGCCACGGATCGGCCGGGTCATATTTCATCTGCACCCAGACGACGAGCCCGCCGGCATGCCGGAGCGCCGCCGCGAGCCGGTTGACATTGGGCACGATCGCGCGCGCCGACGCGACTTCGTAGATCGCGCCCTCGGCCATGAACACGTTCTGGAGGTCGATCACGACGAAGGCCGTCTGCGCTGGATCGATGCGGTCAAACGGGTGGAGACGCGGCCGGAGCGTCGCGATCCGGTCGGTGATGCTCTTCGGGATCGAGCTCACGGCACCCACGCCGTCAGCGCGACAGGAAGCGCGCGGTCGCCGCGGAGAAATCCTCCGGGTGCTCGAGCATCGCCCAGTGGCCGCAGCGCGGCAGGAAATAGCCCCACGAATTCTCGATCAACGACAGATACTTGAACTGGAGCTCCATCGGCACGACGAGATCGCGCTTGCCGCCGACGACCAGCGTCGGCGCCTTGATGCGGGCGATGAAATCGTCCTCGTAGAAGAGCCCGCCCCGCGACTTCACCCAGCCCATCGTCGCGCCGTAGCCCTTGCGGGTCTCCGGATCGGTGGCGACCGCGACGCGGTAGTCGATGAGGTCCGGATCGGGCTTGAAGCTCTCATGCGCGAGCACGCGGACGATCGCGACCATCCCTTCGCGCGTGCCGTCATAGTTCTGCACCGGCTTGAGCTCGGGGCGCGTCTGGCGCGACAGACCCGCGCTCCCCATCAGGATCAGACGATCGACGAGCTCGGGTCGGGTCACCGCGACACCGATCGCGGTCATGCCACCCATCGAGTTGCCGACGAGCGAGGCGCGCTCGAGACCGAGCGCCTCCATGAAGGACGCGAGATGGGAGACGCGCGCCGCCTGGGTGTAGGCGAACGTCGCCGGGTCGGGCTTCGCGGTCTTGCCGAACCCGACCATGTCGACGGCAATGACGCGGAACCGGTCGGCGAGACGCGGGATGCAGTCGAACCAGTTGCCGAACGCATCGGCACCCGCGCCGCCGCCATGGATGAGGATCACCGGCGCGCCACGGCCCTGCTCGATGTAGCGCGTGCGGATGCCGCCCGCCTCGACGAACCGGTCGACGAAGGCGCTCTGCATGTCGCGGAACTTTCCCATGGCGATCCCCGCTGCCAGCCGGTCACGCCGAGGATTGTCGCGCGGTGATTGCACGGTTTCAATCTCTGTCATACGCTCATATTCGACAATTTCGCGAACAAGCGTTCGCACGAAGAAGAAGGGACAGGGCGATGCGGCGTTATCTCGGCGGGACGGTCGGAGCAATTGCCGGCGTGGCACTGGCCGGCACGATATCGACGTCGGCCATCGCGCAGACCGCCGATCCGGCGGCCTGGGCCGCGCTGCAGCAGCGCGCCAAGGCCGAAGGGCAGCTGGTCGTCACCGGACCGCCGTTCCAGGGTCTTCGCAACGCCATGGTCGCCGCCTTCAAGGAGCGCTTCGGAATCGAGCTCAACTATCTCGGGCTGTTCGCGGGCGAGGTGATCGCCCGCGTCGACACCGAATCGAAGGCCGGCAAGGTGACGATCGACGCCAATATCGGCGGCACCTCGACCTGCTGGGCGATGGCTGCGCGTGGCCAGATCGAGAACATGAACGGCAAGATCATCGCGCCCGACGTGGTCGCCGCCAATGCGTGGCGCAGCGGCAAGGTGAAGCTCAACGAGGGCGGGCCGGTCACCGATCCCAACTTCAGGTGCTCGATCCAGACCGCCGAGTGGGTGATGACGGACCTGTTCGTCAATACCTCGATCGTCAAGCCGGGCGAGATCACCTCGTGGAAGGATCTCCTGAAGCCGCAATACAAGGGCAAGATCGCCGCCTTCGATCCGCGGCGCTCCGGACCCGGCCAGACGCCGGTCGGCTATCTCGCGGCGCTGTTCGGTCAGAAATACCTCACCGACCTCTATATCGGCCAGCAGGTGAAGCTCACCGCCGACAACCGCCAGCTCGCCGAGTGGGTGGCGCGTGGCGAGTTCCCGATCGGGATCGCGCTCGTCCAGTTCGCGGTCGAGACCTACCGCAAGCAGGGGCTGCCGATCGAGCGCATCTACCCGGCCGACGGCCAGGGCTCCGTGACCGGCGGGTTCAGCGTCGTGATGATGGTCAAGGGCGCACCCAATCCGGCGGCGGCGCAGCTCTTCGTCAACTGGTTCGCGTCCAAGGAGGCGCAGACTATCTACGAGACCCAGATGATGGAGACCACCATGCGGACCGACGTGACCGGCACCAACGTGCCCGAATACGTGCGGCCCAAGCCGGGCGTCGCCTATCCGGTCGACGATTATTCCTACGAGCACTTCTCGAAGATCCGCTCACCGGCGGTCGAGGCGTTGTCGAAGGAATTGCAGCGGTGACCCGGCGGTCGCGCGGCACCGGTCACGCCTGAACATTCCTCGATGGCGCCGGCCGCGACGGCGCACGACGCCGCGATCCTGCGCGTCGGCGGCCTCGTCAAGGCCTATGGACGGACACGCGTCGTCGACGAGGTGTCGTTCGACCTTGGCCCGGGTGAGGTGCTGACGCTTCTCGGGCCGTCGGGCTGCGGCAAGTCGACGACGCTTCGCATGATCGCCGGGCTCGAGCGGCCGGACGGCGGCGAGGTGTGGGTGCGCGGCCGTCTCGTCGCCACCGGCGACGGCCGCGTCCTCGTGCCGCCCGAAGGCCGCAATGTCGGGCTCGTGTTCCAATCCTACGCCATCTGGCCGCACATGACGGTCGGGGAGAACATCGCCTACCCGCTTCGGATCCGGCGCGTCGACCGTGACGTGATCCGCGCCAAGGTCGCCGAGATGGCGCGCCTCGTGAAGCTCGATGCGCTGATCGACCGCATGTCGACGGCCCTCTCGGGCGGCCAGCAGCAGCGCGTCGCCCTCGCCCGCGCCCTCGTCTACGAGCCCGACCTCCTTCTCCTCGACGAACCTTTGTCGAACCTCGATACCGTGCTCCGGCGGGAGATGCGGGCGCAGATCAAGGCGCTCCAGGGCCGCCTCAAGACGAGCCTCCTCTACGTCACCCACGACCAACAGGAGGCGATGTCGCTGTCGACCCGCGTCGCGGTGATGAACCACGGCCGTATCGAGCAGCTCGCCGCGCCCGGCGAGGTCTATGAGCGGCCGGCGACGCGCTTCGTCCAGGATTTCGTCGGCGAGACCATCCGGCTCCGCGGCGTCGTCGAGCCGGGCACCGAGGCCCGGCTGCGCGTCGGTGCCGCGCTTCTCGCCGTCGCACTCGACGGCCTCGCGCCCGGCGCCCCGGTCGAGGTGACGATGCGCCCCGAGGACATCGTGGTGCAGTCCGCGCCCCGCACCGGCAACGGGCTCGCCGGCGCCGTCGAGGACGTGACGTTCTATGGCGATCGTCTCGAGTGCCAGGTGCGGATCGACGGCGCCGACGATCAGACGGTGACGGTGAGCGCCGGCAAGCGCCAGGGCCTCGCACCCGGCGCGCGGGTCTTTCTCGCCGTCGATCCGGCGCGGATGCGGCTATGGCCGCTCTGAGCGGCACCGCGCCCGCGTGGACCGCGACGCCGCGGTTCCAGCTTCTGCTCGGCGTTGCCGTCCTCGCGCTCGTCGCGCTTCTCACCGCGGCACCGGTATTCGTCGTCGTCGTCGGCGCGCTCGATGCCAATGTCTGGCACGAGACCTTCGCCGAGAGCCGCACCAACCGCAGCGCCCTCGCCTACAGCTTTCTTCTCGCGCTCCGCGCCCCGATCGCGGCCGTTCTCGGCTTTCTCATCGCCTGGCTCCTGATCCGCTTCCGCCTTCCCGGCGGCCGGTTCATCGAGTTCGCGATGTGGGTCACGTTCTTCATCCCGATCCTGCCCGTCACGCTGAGCTGGATCCTCCTGATGAGCCCGCGCTACGGGCTGATCAACCAGGCGCTCCAGAACCTCCCCTTCATCGACGCGCCCGTCTTCGACATCTACTCGATCGGCGGCATTCTCTGGGTGCACGTGATCGCCGCATCGGTGCCGGTGATGGTGCTGCTCCTCGGCCCGGCGATACGCCAGCTCGACGCCTCGTTCGAGGAGGTGGGGCGCGTGTGCGGGTCGAGCCCGTTCCAGGTGTTCCGGCGTATTACGCTGCCGATCCTCGCGCCGGCGATCCTCACCGGCACGCTCGCCGGCTTCATCAAGAGCCTCGAGGCCTTCGAGGTCGAGCAGCTCCTCGGCCGCCCCGCCGACATCTATGTCTACTCGACCCGCATCTACGATCTTGCATCCTGGGAGCCGCCCAATTTCAAGGGCGCGACGGCGCTCTCGACATTCGTCCTCACCTGTCTTCTCCTGATCGCGATCGTCTACCAGCGCCTGAGCCGCCGCACCGCACACGCGACCATCCTCGGCCGCGGCGCGAGCTTCGCGGCGCTCCAGATCGGCCGCGTTCGCTGGACGATCTCGGGCATCCTGATGCTGGTCGTCGCGATCGCGCTCGTCGTGCCGCTCGCGATGCTGGTCGTTGGCTCGTGCATGAAGCTGTTCGGCTTCTTCACCATCGCCGCGCCCTACACGCTGGAACACTGGCGGACGGTGCTCGCCGATCCGACCTTCATGCGCTCGCTCGTGAACTCGCTCGTGCTCTCGGCCGGTGCCGGTTTCGGCGGCGTCCTCCTCTACGCCGTCATCGCCTATCTGATCGTGCGCTCGCGGCTTCCCGGACGGATGCTGATCGACCTCCTCGCCTGGCTGCCGTGGTCGATCCCCGGCATCCTCCTCGGCATCTCGGTCCTCTGGCTCATCCTCGCGAGCCCGCTTCTGTCGTTCCTCTACGGCAGCCTCTTTTCGCTGATGCTGATCATGATCATCGCCCAGATGCCGATCGGGGTGCACATGATGAAGACCGCGATCGGCCAGATCGGGATCGAGCTCGAGCACTCATCGCGGATGTGCGGCGCAGGTGCCACGCGCACCTTCTTCGCGATCGTCCTGCCGCTGATCCGACCGATGCTCGTCAGCATCTTCGTGATCGTGTTTATCTCGGCGATCCGCGACATCTCGACGATCATCTTCCTCGCCAGCGCCAAGAACCAGACGCTGTCGCTCCTCATGATGCAGTTCTCGATGGCGTCGAATCTCGAGGCGTCATCGGTGGTGGGCGTCGTCACCACCGCGATCGTCGTCGTCGTCGCGCTCGCCGCGCGTCGTTACGGGCTCGACGTGATGATGCAGCGGTGACGGCGTCCGGCCGCCGCCCTGCGCCCGGAGCATTCTCCGGCGACGTGGCGCCGGTTCGCCGCATAGAATGCGACCATCTGCGAGACCAGAGTCGCATCCGATCGCGCCTGATCGCGTGCCGTCCTAGCGGCGGCGCTGGATGCCGCGATTGTGCCGGCTCGCGAGCTTCCGCCACTCGGTGAGGATGACGTCGGGACGGAACAGGCGCTCGCGGTTCCAGCCGTCCTCCTCGGCATAGAAGCGTTCCATGGCCTCGCGCGCGATGACGTCGTCGTGGTTGAACTTGTGGACTATGAGATCCTTCCAGACCGCGGTGATTTCGCGAAAGAACCGCGATCGCTCGGTCTCCGACTTGACGCGGCGGCCCCACGTCACGATGTAGTGGTGCGATTTCTCGTCCCGCGGCACGTACCACTCGAACTGGATCATGCCGGACTCGGGGAACGGGTCGACCTTGAGGCCGCAGGGCAGCCACAGCGAGGTGTCGGTGACCTGCGAGGCCTCGGCGTTGACGCCGGGGCGGTATTGCGCCTCGACCTTGACGCCGTCGACCACCGTCTCCCACACCGAGACCTTCTTGCCGGCGCCCTTGAGGACGCCTTTCGGCCCGCCCTCCGCCTCGATCACCATGCCGTCGCGCGTGGTGAAATAGCTCGCGAGTGGCAGCGCGCGCCGCTTCGCGCTCACCAGCCCGGCATTGCGGTGAATGTAGATGTGTGCGGCATCGACGCCATTCTCGGCCGCGAGACGCCAGTTGCTGGCGACCACCTCGTGCTCGCCATCGGGCGCGACTGCGAGATCGTCGTCGAGGAAGCCGGGCTGGAGATCGAGCGCGAGCGGCAGCGGCGCGCCGTCACCGACGAAGACGAAGACGAGGCCCTGACGCTCCTCGACCGGGTAGGACCGGAGCGCGAGCTTGCCGATCAGCGGGCAATCGGGATCGGTGATGACGGCGATGAGCGCGCCGGTCCGCACGTCGTAGGTGAACCCGTGGTACCAGCAGCTGATCGTGTTCTTCGAGAAGCACTCCGGCCGCACGGAGAGGGCGACGCCGCGATGGGCGCAGCGATCCTCGATCGCATGCACCTTTCCGTCGATGCGCTTGAACAGGATGCGCTCGCCGAGGATTTCGGCGCCGCGCATCGCGCCCTCGCCGAGGGTTGCGGCGAAGAACGCCGGATACCAGTGGTTGCGGAAGCCGAGCGCGGCCTCGAGATAAGGCTGCCACGGCTTGGTCGTGAAATCGTCGGCCGCCTCCATCGCCGCCGTCCCGCGCCGGCTCTTGTCAATGCTGCATGAAATCGACGACCAATCGGTTGAACGCTGCGGCGTGCTCGACCTGGGCCCAGTGGCCGCATTTGGTGAAGATGTGCATGCGCGCGTCGGGCACGATGCGGGCCATTTGGAGCCCGACATCGAGGGCGCCGAAGCGGTCGTCCATGCCCCATACGATGAGGAGCTTCGCCTTCAGCCGCGGCAGATCGGGCGCGAGGTTCTCGCGAATCATCTCGCCTTGGCTCTTGCCGAAGAGCTCGACCGTCTCGGGATCGATCGAGGCCTGATAGCGCTCCTCGAAGATCGCATCGGTCAGGAACGAGGAATCGTAGACGATGGTCTGCAGGAGCTCGCGGAGCTTCTCGCGGCTCGGCCCAGTGCCTTTGTAGTAGCGGGCGATGAGCTTGATGCCTTCGACCGGGAACGGCGTGAAGATCGGCGGCATCGGCGTCGATCCGATGATGACGACCTTGGTAAGACGATCGGGATGGTCGAGGCCGAATTTGAGGGCGACCTGACCGCCCATCGAGTTGCCGACGATGTGGGCCTTGTCGATGCCGATCTTGTCGAGCGCGCCGGCGAGGATGCGGGCGTTATAGCTGAGCCGGCCCTCGTTGATGACGACCTTGTCGCTCTTGCCGTATTGCGGCATGTCGTAGAGAACGACGCGGAACTTCTCCGCAAATGCGGCGAAATTGCCCTTGAAATTGCTCTCCGCGCTGGCCCCGGGCCCGGCGCCGTGCATGCAGATCAGCGGATAGCCGCGGCCGGCCTCCTGGTAGTGGACGCGCACGCCCTCGACGGTGACGAACTTGCTCTCGAGTGCCACGGTTCCTCTCCCTCTGCGCTCAGGCGCTGCGCACGGCGCCGGTCTCGGCGCGTGTACGCGTGCAGGTGTCGACGATCGAGTAGACGAGCTTCTTGCAGGTGACGGCGAAGTCGGGCGGGTAGGACACGCCCATGCCGCCGAGGCCCTGGCGGAGCGCGTCGGGGGTCTTCTCCGGCGCGCTCACCCAGCCGGTCCGCGCGGTCGGAATGCCGAGATTGCGGATCATCGAGATGTCGGTCTGGCCCGAGGTGCGCGGCGGCTCCGGATGCGGCTTGCCCTCGACGACCTCCCAGCCGCGGATGGCCGACCGGATGATCCAGTTCGCCGGATCGGTCGAGGCGCCGGGCAGCGAGGCCGTCATCTCCCACTCGAGCTCGATCTCGGGATGGCGCTTCAGGATATCGGCGATCGCCTCCTCGACCTGGGCGCGCACCTCGGCGGGCGGGGTGCGCGGATGGCAGCGGACGTCGAGATAGATCTCGGTCGTCGCGGACGGAAACGAGACGCGCTCCGGCCAGCCCGAGCGGACGGTCGCGATCCAGCCCTGCGGCGCGACCTGGCCCGCGCTGTTCCGCTCGGTGTAGCGCGGCAGCCAGTCCTGGAGCGCGAGAATCACCTTCGCGGCCGGCACGATCGAGCTGCGGAACCGCGGCAGGTTGTGCGGCATGCCGGCATAGCCCATCGTCCCCTTGACCGAGATCTTGAACCAGCAGAGCCCCGGCTCCTCGTGATAGACGGCATTCCCCGGCTTCATCACCAGCGCGAAGTCGGTGTGAACGCCGCGCGTGAGAAGATGCGCGACGCCGTCGGAGAGGCCGCGATTGCCCGGTCCGGCGAGATCGACCGGCATGCCGCCGCCGGCATAAGCGAGCATCAGATCGCCCTTGAGCGGAACGCCGGCGGCGCGCACCACGCGGACGGCTTCGGCGAGGGTCGTCACCATCGCCTTGGGGTTCGATGCGCCGAGGCCGATGATCAACCCGTCGCGCTCCTCGACCGTCGGCACCATGTCGGGGCGGAGCGTCGGCCCGGCCCACGGCAGGTCGTCGGCGTTGCCTTCGAGATGCGTATCGATCGGCGCGTAGAGGAGAAGCGACGGCCCGCCGCCCGTGCCGCGGATGCGTCCGACCGCGTTCGCCGACAATTCGCCCATCGGCTGCACCCAGGACTCGATCCCCGCCTCGGCGAGCCAGCGCACCATGAACTCGCTCGCCCGCCGCTCGCGCCCGGTCGGGCTGTGGATCGCGGTGAGGTCCTGGTTGAGCCGGCGCATCCGATCGACGTCGATCAGCGCGGCGGCGCGATCGAACAAGCCCTGCTGTTCGCCCGACAATTGCGGATGAGCCATGGCGTTCCCTCCCCTCACGCGGCCGGCGTATGGCCCCAGAAGCTGCCGCTTCGCCAATGCTCGACGCGCCACGTGGCCTCGTCGATCTCGAGCCCGCCATAGCCGTACTCGAGACCGAAGCCCGACGGCGAGCGGAGATAGAAGGATAGCACGCGATCATTGGTGTGCTGGCCGAGCGACAGCCAGATCGGCACGCCCTTCTGCTGGCAGAGCTCGTAGGCGGTGCCGACATCCTCCATCGCGCACGCCTCGACCATGACGTGCGAGACCGTTCCCTCGCCACCCGGCTGGGAGGTGGTGAGCGCGAGGCTGTGATGGCGCGCGTTGCAATGGAGGAAGGTCGCCGACAATCGCGGCAGGTCGGCGGTGTCGCTGATGCGCATGCCGAGGACGTCGCAATAGAACCGGACCGAGAGCTCCGGCCGTGCGCAACGCAGAACGACGTGACCGAGGCCGAGGGCGCCGGTCTTGTACCCGGACACCGGCCGGCTCGGCACGAACGGGCGCATCTCGCGGAGCGATCCGTGATAGACCTCGACCGGAAATCCATTGGGATCGCGAAACCGCGCGAAGCCCTTGACCTTGCGCCGCGCGCACTCGTCGGCGTTGCCGGTCGTGACCTCGACGCCCGCTTGGGATGCGCGCGCGACGGCTGTCTCGTAGGCGCCGAGATCGGCGCACTCCCAACCGGCGTAGTCGAGCGTGTCGGTTTTGCCCGGGCGCAACGCGATGCGGTGGTGACGTTCGTCGAAGCGGAGATAGATGACGCCGTCCTCGTCGCTGACCGCAAACCCCATGATCTCGGTCGCGAGCCGGCGCCAGGTGTCCGCATCCGTCACCTGGAAGCCGAGATAGCCGAGTTGCGTGACCGCCATGGTCGATCCTTCCGGTAAGATTCAGGTCGGGCGGAAGTGCTCGGCGTGGATCGCCGTCTCGGGCACACCGCCCGCAATCAATCGCCCGCGCGCCGCCTCGATCATCGGCGGCGGTCCGCACAGAAAAGCGTCGAGCCCGGGGGCGCGGAGATCGGCGTCCTCGATCAGCGATACCGCGGTGCCGATCGCGCCGTCGAACACACCGGCGGGCCGATGCATCAGGGCCACACGGGTCTTGAGGTTCGGCATCCAGAAGCGACGAAGCTCGAGCTCATCCACGTAGAAGAGATCGTCCTCGCCGGTGCAGCCGAAGCAGAGGAGAACCGGAAGCCGCGGCCCGGGGCGCTGACGGAGCGTATCGAGCATGGCGAGCATCGGCGCGAGCCCGGTTCCGCCTGCGATCATGAGGCGGGGCCCCTTCGACGCGGTGAGGCCGAACGAACCCAGAGGACCTTCGATCTCGACCAAAGCGCCAGGCGCGCAGGCATCGCGGAGCCAGGCCGACATCGCGCCGCCGTCGAGGCGGCGGATGAGAAACTGCATCCGCGGCAATTCCTTCGCCGTCGTCGCCATCGAGTAGGAACGCCAGGCGTCGGTGCCGGGCACGCGGATGCGGACATACTGGCCGCTCTCGAACGTGAAGTCCGCCGTCTCGATCGCAATCTCGAGCCGCGCCACAGTCTTTGCGACCCAGTCGAGCGCGGTCACTGTCGCGGCGAGCACGGCCGGCTGCGGGCCGTCGAGCACGGTCGAGGCATAGTCGAGCGCAAAGGCGCAGTCACCGGCGGCGGCGACCGAGCAGGTGAGGCGCCAGCCGTCGCGGATCTCGCCGGCGAGAAGCGAGAGCGCACGCCCCGGGAGCAGCGAAGCCTCGCCCGCGACGAGGCGGGCCATGCACGTGCCGCAGCTTCCCGATTCGCACTGGTGGACGAGCGGCACGCCGGCGCGGAGCGCGGCCGCGAGCACGCTCTCGCCCTGCGCCGCCTCGATCGCGCGCTCGACGCCGTCGCGGAAGCAGAGCCGGACGGTCGACATGACGGCGGACGCGTCCACGATCCCTCAGCGGCCGCGACGCGTCGGAGGTTCCTGGATACCGCGATTGTGCCGGGCGACCATCTTGCGCCAGCTCACGATCACCGCGTCCATCGAGCAGAGCGCCTCCTCTTGCCAGCCGCCATTGGCATAGAAATCCTGCATCGCCTCGCGCGCGTGGAGATCGTGATCGTTGAAGTCGCGGAGCGCCACCGGCTCGAAATAGTGTTTGAACCGGAACTCGAAGTTCTTCCGATCCTCGGGCGTCGGGCACCAGCCGGCGATGACCTGCCAGTACACATGCGTCTTGTCGTCGATCGGCACGTACCATTCGTACTGGGCGTAGGTCTTTTCGGGGAAGTTCTCGACCATCAGCACGCCGGGCAGGAACATCGAGGTGCGGACGCCCGTGAAGTTGAACTCGCGCCGCGCCGCGCTCTTGATGTTGAGGCGGTCATTGTTGACCACCGGCTCGTAATTGCCGGTGCCATACATGTTCATCAGACCCTTCGGCCCGTCGTCCTCGAACGCCTTGATCGCCTCGTCGTTGAGCGGCCGGTAGCCGAGCGCCATCGAGCGGCCGGAGGCGAGGATCAGGATGTTGTCGCGATGGATCAGGACGTGGCCGGGATCGAATCCGTTCTCGACCGCGAGCCGCCAGTTCGCCTTGCCGACGCGGCGGATGCCGAGCATGACCGTTTCGTCGTCGAGCGGATGGGCGGCGCGATAGTCGTAGTCGCAGGGCGGTAGCCACGGCAGATCGTCCGCGAGCGGCGGCACCGGCTCATAGCCCTCGTCGCCGACGAAGACGAAGATGATCCCCTTGTGCTCCTCGACCGGGAAGGTGCGGAGCCTGACCTTGCCGATCAGCGGATCGTCCGGCGAGGCGACGATCGACACCAGCGCGCCATTCACGACGTCGAAGGTGAAGCCGTGATACCAGCACGACACCGTGTCGTCGGTGAAGCAGGTCGGCTTGAGCGAGAGCTTGACGCCGCGGTGGACGCAGCGGTCGAGCAGCGCATAGGTCCTGCCCTTGGCGCGGCGAAGAAGGATCGGGACGCCCGCGATCTCCACCCCCTTGACGCCGTCCTCGGCGAGCTCGTGGCTGAACAGCGCCGGATACCAGTGGTTCTTGATCCCCCACGTCGCCTCCAGATAGGGCGCGTAGAGCCGGCGGTCGGCGTTGCCGGTCGTCGATGCCGTCGTTGCCATCACGAATCCTCCGTCTTTCTCGGCCGTCCGTCGACGGCGCGCGCGAAGAGCCGGTCGTCGTCGCGCATGATCTCGTAGACCTTCACGCCGGCACGGAGCCCCTCTGCCACCACGTCGACCACCGAGCGGGCACCGGGGCCGCCCGCGCCGGCCGACCATCTGATCTCCTTGCCGCTCATCGATCCTTCCCGTCGAGGACGCCGGACGGGGCGCATCCCCGTCGCGAACCCTGTCGCGCTGTTTCGATCTTAGCGAGCCGAGGACGGGGCTGACCAGGGATTGCGAACGGGATCGCGCCCGTCTCGCCGACAAGGACGGCGGGACGCGGCGGATGGTCGCGGCGCTTCCAGGCCGGCCCGATCCATGTCTCGGGCGCGGCGATCCATCACCGGATCAACCGCGAGCGCGACGCCAATCAGGGCAACGGCGATACGCGTTCGGTTCGGACGGTCGCGTCAGCGCGACTGCGAGAGCCAGTCGGTCGTGTCGGCGAGCGCGCGCGCGAAGCGGCGGAACATCTCCGCGATGCCCGCCTCGTCGATCACGAGCGGCGGCGTGAAGCCGATCCGGTCGCCGATCGCGCGCACGATGAGGCCGTGGCGGAGCGCGTTGGCGCGGAGATGCGGGCCGACGGCGAGGCCGGCGTCGAAGGGCTTGCGCGTGCGCTTGTCGGACACGAGCTCGAAGGACGCCATCAACCCGACACCGCCCACATCGGCGATATGCGGGTGATCGGCGAAGCGCGCGATCCCGGCCTGGAGGACCGGCGCGATCCGCCGCACATGCGCGAGGATGTCGGTCTCGGCGTAGATCGCGAGCGTCTCGTTCGCGACCGCCGCGGCGACCGGGTGTCCGGAATAGGTGTAGCCGTGGCCCCACACGCCGAGCGTCTCGACGTGGCGGCGGACGACGTCGTGGAGGGCATCCGATACCATCAGCCCCGCGATCGGCATATAGCCGGACGACAGCGCCTTGCCGATGGTCACGATGTCGGGCCGGAGGCCGTAGGTTTCCGCGCCCCACATCCGCCCGGTGCGGCCGAAGCCGCAGATGACCTCGTCGTCGACGAGAAGGATGTCGTATTGGCGCAAGATCGCCTCGACCCGACGGCAGTAGTCGGCAGGCGGGAAGATCATGCCGCCGGCGCCCATCACCGGCTCGAAGAACATCGCGGCGATCGTCTCCGGCCCTTCGCGGAGGATGAGCTGCTCGAGCTCGTCGGCCATGCGCGCGGCGAACGCGGCCTCGCTCTCGCTTTCCCGTCCGAGCCGGTAATGATGCGGGCAGTCGGCGTGGAGAAAGCCGGGGAGCGGCAGGTCGAACCCACGATGGTTGGCGGGAAGCCCGTTGAGGCTCGCGGTCGCGATCGTGACGCCGTGATAGGCGCCGTGGCGCGACAGGATCTTCTTCTTCGCCGGGCGCCCGAGCGCGTTGTTGTAGAACCAGATCAGCTTGATCGCGGTGTCGTTCGCCTCCGAGCCCGAGCTCGTGAAGAACACCTTGGCCATTGGCGGCGGCGCGATCGCGAGGAGGCGCTCGGCGAGCGCGACGACGGGCGGGTTCGTCTTGGTCTGGAACGTGTGATAGAAGGAGAGCGTCTCGATCTGGCGCGCGGCCGCGGCGGCGAGGCGCTTGTTGCCGAAGCCGAGCGAGACCGCGCCGAGGACCGCGAGCGATTCGATATAGTCCTTGCCGTCCTCGTCGTAGATATAGATGCCCTCCCCGCGCGCGATCACCATCGGCCCGTCGAGATCGACGCGCGCCGCCGCCGCATAGGGGTGGAACACGCGCGCCGCGTCCCGGCGCGACAGGGAGTTGGGCGGTCCGTGGTCGTCCATGGCCGGCACCCCGATCGCCGTCTGCGAAGCCCTATCGGTACAACGCGCCTCGACGATCCGCAACAAAGCCACGGTCGGTCTGTTGCGCCCGCCCCGGCCATCCGTCACAGTAGCCCGACCCGTCATACCGTCGGACAATCGCACGAGGCTCGCCATGAAGATCTGCTGGTTCCACCTGATGCCCTATACGGAGCTTCCTGAGGATTTCAAGGAGAAGCACCCCGGCGTCTGGGTTGAGGTCGACTCGAGCCTGTTCGACCCGGCGCGCGCGCACGTCATGTACAACGACTTCATGGACGAGCTCGAATACGCGGGCGCGCAGGGCTTCGACGCCATCTGCGTCAACGAGCACCACTCCAACGGCTACGGGCTGATGCCGTCGCCCAACCTGATCGCCTCCTCGCTCGCGCGGCGCACCAAGGACACGATGCTCTGCGTCATGGGCAACTCGCTCGCGCTCTACAACCCGCCGATCCGGGTCGCCGAGGAGTTCGCGATGATCGACGTCATCTCCGGCGGGCGGATGATCGCGGGCTTTCCGGTCGGCACGCCGATGGACACCTGCTACGCCTACAGCCAGAACCCGTCGCTGTTGCGCCCGCGCTATTACGAGGCGATCGATCTGATCAAGCGCGCGTGGGAGGAGCCGAAGCCCTTCGCCTATAACGGCCGCTTCAACCAGTACCGCTACGTCAACATCTGGCCGCGTCCGATCCAGAAGCCGCGCCCGCCGGTCTGGGTGCCGGGCTCGGGCTCGGTCGAGACCTGGCGCATGTGCGCCGAGAACGACTTCGTTTACGCCTATCTGTCGTACTGGGGCTACAAGTCCGGAATCCAGGTCATGAAGGGGTTCTGGGACGAGATGAAGGCAATGGGGGTCGAGCCCAATCCCTATCATGCCGGCTTCCTGCAGGCGGTCGGCGTCGCCGAGACGCGCGCGGAGGCCGTGAAGCTCTATGCGGAACCGGCCAACTATTTCTACAACCGCTGCCTCCATCTCGACCCCAAGTTCACCCAGCCGCCCGGCTACACCAGCGAGGCGACGGTGCGGGCGAGGCTCGATTCGCAGATCGTGAAGGCGGCCGCTCAAGCGACGCTCGCGCGCCCGGCCAATGCCGAGATGGACAACATCCTCGAGAAGGGACACGTCATCATCGGCAGCCCCGACGAGGTCGCCGATCAGCTCCGCGAGGTGGCGGTCAATCTCAATGTCGGCCACCTGATGCTGCTGCTGCAGTTCGGCAACATGTCGAAGGAGGTCACCAACTACAACACGCGGCTCTTCGCCGAGAAAGTCATGCCGCAGATCCACGGCCTGTTCGACGACAAGTGGGAAGACCATTGGTGGCCGAAGCCGATGACCGCGGCCGAGCGCGTGGCACCGATGGCGATCCCGGCATGAGCGCGCCGGACGAGCGTCGGGGCACGGCGCCGGGCGGCGGTCGTTTCCGTGTCTGGGAGAAGGGGTCGGGTCCGCGGGTCGGCTATTTCGCGGGCCTCCTCGGACTGCCGCGTTGGCTGCCGTTCCTCGATGCGCTCGCGCGCACCCGGCGCGTCGTCGCCCCCTCGCTCCCCGGCACGCCGGGCGGGGCCGATTGGGAGGATCTCGACAGCCATCTCGACTGGGCGCTCGCGAGCGGCGACGCGTGGTTCGGCGCCGGGCTCGACGGCGCCGATCTGATCGGCGCATCGGCGGGCGGCGCGCTCGCCGCCGAGGTCGCGGCGCTGTGGCCGCGCTCGGTGCGCCGCCTCGTGCTGATCGGCCCGCTCGGGCTGTTCGAGCCGAGCGACCCGATCTCGGACGTGTTCGCGCAGCGGCCGGGCGCCTACGCGCCGCTGGTGTCCAACCGTCCGGCCGAGGTCGAGGCCTATGTCCGCGCCGACAGCAACGACGCGAACGAGGTCGTCGAGTGGGACATCGCCCAGCAGCGCACGCGCAACGCCGCCGCGCGCTATCTGTGGCCGCTCGGCGATACGCGGGTACGCCGCCGCCTGCCGCGGATCACCTGCCCGACCCTGATCATCTGGGGCGACGACGACCGCGTGATGTCGCGCGCCTACGCCACGCGCTTCGCCGAGGCGATCGCGGGCGAGGTGAAGATCACGCTGATCGCGGGCGCCGGCCACATGGCGGACTTCGACCAGCCGCAGGCGGTCGCCGAGGCGGTCGAGGCGTTCCTCGCGCGCTAGGTCAGCGGCGAGACGCGCGTCGTCGCGCAAGCCGCCGCTGGACCAGGCGGTGATCGCGCGGGTGGTCGTGTTGACGGCGAGCGATCCGCCCGGCAAGGCGACCCACGGGACCGCTCAAGCAATGGCCACAGCCAGTGAGCGGGATGAGCGTCTCGTCGGTGCAGCGCATCCCGCGGCGCCACGGCCTGGCGCTGCACCGGGTGCGCCAGTTCTCCCTTTGTCAGGGCCGATCACTTCCGGTCGCCGGGCGCTCCGATCAAGTGAGGGTCGTTCACTCGAGATCGCTGAAGTCCTCGTAGTTCATGTCGGTGCGCGCCTCGATGAGCTGCAACATTCCTTTGGCGTCCTTGGTCTGGACGAGCACCTTCGACGCCGCCCTGAATTCTTGGCCGAACATGCCACGGCTATTGAGCGGGCACACCATCAGGCAGATCTTGCAGCCATAGAGCTTGTGGAAATAGGGCTCGCAGGCGGGCGTGTCGACGTGCCACCGCTCGATCCCATTGACGACCTGCTTATCCGGGTTGATCGCATCGCCCGGGCAGAACCGGGTGCATACGCCGCATTTCGTGCACACCTCATCGAAGCCGAAGTCCTTCGGTCCGTCGGCGAGGAGCGGCATGTCGGTCGTCACCGCGCCGAGCCGGAATGATGCACCCATCTTCGGCGAGATCAGCGAGCCGTGCTTGCCCAGTTCGCCGAGGCCTGCCATTTGCGCCATGGCGACCAGCGGCACATCGCCCTCGTTCGGCTGCATCGAGGCATTGTAGCCGTAGGCGGCGATATGCTGGGCGAGGCGGACGCCGGTCTCGTCGAGCTTGCGATAGACGCGATGAACCTCGTCCTGCGAGCGTGGACCGATATCGGCCATGGTGTCGAACGACATCGCGATTCCGTAGACGATGGCCCTCGTGTGCTGAAGCTCGCCCGCCTGCGTGAAGAGCAGGCGGCGATCGATCTCGGCGATGCCGACGTCATCGACGCCCATGTCGCGGACCAGTTGCTTGATCACTTCGGTGGCCTGCGGCGGGTCGGGAATTTCAGTGCGCTCCGGATTGACCGGCGGCGTCCTGATGGGCAGCAGGACATTGTTGCGGAGGAACACGCTGCGCTTGGCGGCAGGCGGCATGCGCTTGCTGAAGCGCGCTGCACGATCTCTGTCGCTGCCGCCGATCCGCGCCCGCGTCGGGCGCGTCGCATTCGAAATGTCGATCTTGCCCATTCTCATCGATCCAATTCGGGTTGCTCAATCGCCATGGTCACGCAGGCTTCGGAGACGAGGGCTGGCGCGAGTTGCCCGGGTGGCGATCATCCGATCCTCAGACCTCATAGGGCAACCCAAGCATTGCATTGCAGAAGTGCTGACGCCCCAACTCTGTCTTCGCCCAGTGGTTCAGTGTCGCATACTGCATCTGAAGGTCGAAGCCTGTCTGGTTGGGCGCGATGTGGAGTGTATCGGTCAGGAGACACGACCAATGCACGGTCGCCCAGATCCGCCTCAGGCAGATCTCGGCATAGTGATCGAGCAGATCGGAACCCGTCCCCGCGAAATGCCGGCGCAAGCCCTCCGCCAGAACCCTGACGTCGCCGACTGCCGAATTAAGCCCCTTCGCGCCGGAGGGCGGCACGATATGTGCGGCGTCACCGGCGAGGAAGATCCGGCCATGCTGCATGGCCTCGCACACGAAGGCACGCAGCGGCGCGAGATCCTTTTTCAGGATCCGACCACGATTGAGGCGGTGGCCGGACCCATCCTCGAAGCGTCGGTCGAGCTCGTCCCAGATCGCCTCGTCGCTCCACCGTTCGATGTCCTCGTTTCGATCGACCTGGAGGTAGAGCCGACCGATCTTCGGCGACCGGGCCGAGGCGACGGCAAATCCCCGCGTACTGTGAGCGAACCCGCGGATCTCGGCGTGCGGTGCGGCCTCGGCCAGAATGCCGAGCCAGCCATAGGGATAGGTCTTGAGAAAGGTGCGATCGTCGGCGTTCGGAATGTGCTTCCGGCAGACGCCATGAAATCCGTCGCAGCCTGCCACGAAATCGCAATCGAGCGTCCTCTCAGCCCCCTCGTGCGTGAAATGGATACGCGGCCGCGTCTCGACATTCTCGATTCGCTGCGCGGGCGCAGAGAACAAGAGGGGCAAATTGTCCGCCTCACGCCGTTCGATCAGGTCCTTGACGATTTCGGCCTGACCATAGGTCGTCAGACGCCGTCCCTTCTCGTCCTCGACAGTGAAATCGTTCCGCCGACCCGCCCAACGGATCTGCATGTTCTCGTGCACCATACCCTGACGCCGCAACCGATCGCCGATGCCCTGCGCGATCAGCGTGTCGACCGTACCCTGCTCGAGCACGCCCGCCCTGATCCGCGCCAAGACGTAATCGCGGGACCTGCTCTCCAACACCACCGCGTCGATGCCGAGGTTCTGCAGCATTCTGCCGAGCAAGAGCCCGGCCGGCCCGGCCCCGACAATTCCCACCTGCGTTCGCATGAAATCGGGTCTCCATTCTCACGCGCGCGCATCGCTCAACGGCGCTGCCGGCGCTCTTAGTCATCGCACACCGGCAGTCGCCTTGGCGACGCGTAGGTCCTTCAGGATCGGCCGAACCTTCCTTACGTGTCGGTTCTCCGCATTCGTCCGTTCTCCCGCCTCACCACGACGGGAGTCTTTGCCTTATCGGAGCGACGTGGATCGTGCGTCGAGGCCGCATTTCCTCCGAGGCGCGCCAGGACATGGCGATGGACGCGCTCAAGATGATGCGCGATCAGCGCGACGCTCGCCGCCTCATCGCGGGCCTCAATGGCGTGCAAGAGTTTGCGGTGGCGCCCCGCCACCATGCGCGCGACTTCGACGGTCGTATCCGGCGCATTGACCTGCTCGAGCGTGATCGCGATGGCCTGCATCATGATCGACAGGAACCGGTTCTGCGAGGCGCCGCCGATCGCCGCATGAAAGGCCATGGAGGCAGCCGTGAACAATTCGGGTTGCTCGACAAGGCGCTCGACCTCATCCAGTGCGCCGCGCATCAGCGCCAGCGCTTCGGCGGTCGCATTCCGGGCGGCCATGCCGACGGCGGCGACCTCGACGATCCGCTGGGCGACCAGGACCTCCTCTGCGTCGAGGCGATCGAGTACGAGCTGTATCGCCAGAAGCTCGGCGATGTAATCGGGCTTTCCCGTGGCGACCCGTACGCCGCCGCCCGCGCCTGTCTTGACTTCGACGAGCCCGAGCGCCTGCAGCCGGCTGACCGCCTCACGAACAGGAAGTCGGCTCACGCCCATGCTGGCGGCAAGCTCGTTCTCCGATCCCAGAAAGTCTCCCGCGCGGCACTGCCCGGTCAGAATTGCGGTCTTGATCTGGCGTTCGATCCTCGATCCCGCCGGCTCGCTACGCGCGCTCCGCCACCCGACTGGTTGCGCAATGGCACGGGACGCGGGAGCCGCCTTCGATCGTCTGGTGACGCGGGACGCTGGGTCGAGTTCTTTGGTTCTTGCCATGTGGTCGACAGTTGGGCTCTGAAAGGTTGATGCGGACGAGGAGGGCGCCTACTTCAACATGTGCTCATAGCTTGCGCCCATCACCGTTCCGATCGGCGTACCGGCCAGAATCGCTTTGGCCATGGCATCCTCCTTGGCGGTGATCCGCTCGGCCGTCTCGAGCACCTCCCTGATGTTCGCCGCCGCAATGAAGATCACCGCACTCCGATCGGCGACCACGTAGTCCGCCGGGGAGACCGCGACATCGTCGATCGCGATCGCGACGTTGGTCCCGATCTCGACGATCCGGCCGCGCGCCGTGCGCGAGGTGTAGCCGCTCGCGAAAATCGGAAATCCCATCTCGATCGCCTGATCGATATCGCGCACGGGGCCATGGGCTACGACGCCGGCAATACCCTTTGTCTTCGCGCCGAGGGAGAGGAGGCCGCCCCAGCTACCCGCTTCCACGCCGGAACGCTGCTCGATGACGATGACGTCGTCGGGACCACCGATCTCGACCGCGGTTGTGCAGAGATGCTTGGGGGGTGCATCCTTCGGCTGGCCGACGCCGAGCTTGACGGTGATCACGCGGCCGGAGATGCGGCCTGTCCCAGAACCCTGGGTGAACAGCCCCGTCACGACGCCGCCGAGCTTCAACTGATCGAGAGCGTCGGAGACCGCACAACAATCCAGCTTGCGCAAGCGCGCGACGAGATCTGCCGGAGGTCCCCTCATCGCGTCATCTCCCACCAATAGAAGCCGTTGGCCGTTCCTGTGCCCGCGACCGAACGGTAGCAGGGCACGTAGTCGATCTCGTGCATCGTGCAGTCGACATCTTTCAGTACGCCCGCCAGCGTGATCCAGGATTTGAGCTCCGATGTGCCCGACTGCAGATCGGAAAGCGGGATCGAGGCGAGGTAGTCCTTGTCCTTCCGGGCCAGCGCATCGACGAACGCGCGGTCGAACTGTTCGTCGATGACGAAGTGGCTCATGCCGCCCGAGCCGAATACGGCGACCGTCTTGTCGTCGGCCCAGCTGTCGATCGCCTGCTTGACCGCACGCCCGAAGTCATAGGCGCGCTGCGCCGACGGCTGGTTCGGCGGGAAGAACGTGTTCTGCAGAATAGGCACGTTCGGCACGACTTTATCGCGCATGACCTGGCGGTAGATGTGCCCGAACGCGTGGCCGGCCCCGTTCCGGGCGTTGCGCGGCCATCTCGACGAGACCGCGACATCGAAATCACGCGCGATCAACGTGTCCACGATGTGCCGGGCGAGATCGGGCACGCCATCGTATTCGGTATAGGTCTCGGTCGCGTGGCCATGCTCGGCTTCCGCAACACCCGGCGGCAGCTCTTTGCGTCGCGCATCGGACTGGAGATAGTTCGGGATCTTCTCGCCGCAAAAGACGAAGAACGCCGGGTTCAGCTCCTCGGTCTCGAACATCTCGTTCTGGTCGTTGCCGAGCACGACCGCGATATCGGGCTTGATCTCGTCCCATTTGGCGGCGAGCACCCGCATGCCGGCCTGGCAGCGACGGTGGGATTCGGCCATCCCTGTCGGGCTCGACTTCGCCTCGAGCCCTTCGCCGCTCCGCATGGCCACCAGCTCATCGAAGCTCCGCATCTCCCGGCGATAGGGATGCTTGCGCGCCTGATCCGCCTTCACACGCAACGCCCACTGCTCCACTGTGGTATGGAGTTGCGGGCCGTGCGTGGTGGCCATCGCCAGGACGATCCTCGCCATCGTCGTGTTCTTCCCGTCTACTGCGTGAGCTTGAACACTTTGCGCGCGTTGTCGGCGAGAATGCCGGCCTTGTCCTCGGCACTCAGCCAAGAGGCGTCGCGGATGAGCGGCATGATGTCGTCGTAGGTCCGGCCCGTTTCCGGGTTGCGCGCCGAGCCGACGCCTGGACACTCCGCACCGAACAGGCAGCGATCGGCACCGACGACCTTCACGAGCAGGCGCAGCGCCTCCTCAGTGTAGAGCACCGTGTCGTAGTAGAGGTTCCGCATGGCATCGGCGAACAGCTGGCCGCCGGGCTTGCGCGCCGAGCTTGCCTGGAACCGGCCGAGCTGGAACGGGATCGCACCGCCGCCGTGGCTCATCACGATCTTGAGCGTCGGGAAGTCCTTAAACACATCCGAGCTGACCAGGCCATAGGTTGCGGTCGTCTCCTCGTTGATGAAGTGGAGCGTATAGGGTTCGCGCTCCGGGCAGTGCGAGCCGGTCGCGTGGATGTGTGCGGGCACATCGAGCTCACAGAGCTTCTCGTAGAGCGGATACCAGTAGCGCTCACCCATCGCCGGCGCTTTGATGCCGGAGTTCTCGTAAGGGTCGGGATTGAGTAGGCAGCCCTTGAAGCCGAGCTTCACGCACCGCTCGAGTTCCGCGATCGCCATCCCCAGCGGCTCGCCAGCCGGTTGCGGCAGGCCGGCGATGCCGACAAAGCGATCGGGGTAGAGCAGCGTCTGGCGGTGGATGACGTTGTTGACCTCCTCGTGGAGCCACTGCACGATTTTCGCCGGCTTCTCAGAATGCATCATCTGAAACGGGCGTGGCGAGACGCACTGCACGTGCGTGCCGACCTCGTCGAGAAAGGCCATGTGGCTCTTGTCGCCGCCCTCGAAGCGCTTCTTCTCGACAGCGGCGCGGATCTCTTCGTCGGAGAACTTGAGCCCTCCCCTCCCGTGCGCGCCGCGATGCGAGACGAGCGAAGCCTTGAAAGCCCACAACTCGGCTGGCGCACTCACATGTGCGTGGCAGTCGATGATCTTCATGGCGCAGCGCTCCCCGTGCATCCTGTCGGAAACTTCTGGTCAAACTTAATATCATATTGTATGCGTGCTGTTTGCGTGTTAGATCAGTGTCAAGGCAATGCCGGCACTGTTGTCCGTAGCGCCGGCAACCGGCGATGATGGAGCGATCCAAAGAAGCGAACAGGAGGATCCAGTGTTGCGCGTCTCGTGCATGATGACAGCAGCGCTGCTTTCCACGCTGGTCGCTTGGCCGAATGCCGCCATCGCCCAATCCAGAATGACGAGCGTGAAGATCGTCTATCCCGCGCCGTCGAGCACGACCTGGCCGCTCTGGATCGCCAAGGAAGCCGGACTCTTCGAGAAGAACGGCCTCACGGCGACGGTCGATTTCGCACTGCATCCCGCAGGTCCCGCGGCGGTGATCTCGGGCGAGGCGCTGACGCACAATCTCGGCCTTGACACCGCGATGCTCGCCGCGATTCGGGGCGATCAGGTGGTCATCATCGGGAGCCCCCTCCTCGTCGGCCAGTTCGCACTGATCAGCACCAAGGCCATCACGGATGCCAAATCGCTCGAGCGGAAACGCATCGCTGTCGGCCGTATCGGAGATCCACCCTACTTCTACGCGCTCGGCGTGCTCGAAGCCTTGAAGGTCGATACGAAAGGCATGCAGTGGATTGCGGCCGGTGCACCCCCGCAACGGGCGCTGTCGCTGCGCAACGGTCTCGCGGACGCGGCCATGCTGACCTCGCCGGACTACTACCTCCTCGAGGAGGAAGGCTTCAACGTACTCGCCAAACTGCAGGACTACCGTCAGATCCCGATCGCGACCAGCTACATGTTCCGCCGCCGGGTGTTGAACGAGACACCGCAACTCGTCGAGGCGTTCCTGAAATCGCATATCGAGGCGGTCAAGCGCATCTACGACGACAAGCCGTTCGTGCTGGGCGTGCTGAAGAAGCAACTGAAGACCGACGACAAGACACTCGAGCGCCTCTATGACGAAACGATCAAGGCACAGGTCTTCGAACGGGTGCCGTATGTGCCGAAGACCGCTTTGTCTGGGATTGTCCAACGCGGCAAGGCGGAGACGCCGGAGCTTGAGACCTTCGATTTCCGGCGCGCGATCGATCAGAGCATGATCGACCGGCTCGCCGACCAGGGCTTCTTCGAGCAGGTGTTCGGCCCGGGGATCAAGCAAGAGATCGCTGCGAAGCGCGCCGAGTCCTTCCGCTAGGTGTCGGCCCGATCGGTGTCCTGGCGATAGGTGCTGTTCCGCTCGGAACGCTGCCAGGAACTGAGCCAAAGAGGCAAACCGATGGGTTCCCGCCCCAACAAGCTCGTCGCCACAGGCATCTCCAAATATTTCTGGATGAAGGGGGAGCCGGACCCGATCCCCGCGCTGACGAATGTCACGCTGTCGATCGCGGAGGGCGAGTTCGTCTGCATCGTCGGGCCGTCGGGCTGCGGCAAGACAACGTTCCTCAATATCGCGACCGGACTTCTTGCACCCGACGCCGGACGCATCGAGATCGCCGGCAAGCAGATCGACGGTCCGGGACGCGATCGTGCGACGGTGTTCCAGCAACCGCGTCTCTTGCCTTGGCGCACGACGCTCGCGAACGTCACCTACGGGATGGAACTGCAGCGCAAGTTCGACAAGTCCGAGATCGAGGATCGGGCGGCGCATCACATCAGGTTGGTCGGGCTCGCGGGGTTCGAGCGGCACTATCCGGCCGAGCTGTCGGGCGGCATGCAGCAGCGCGTCAACCTCGCGCGCGCTCTCGCCACCGATCCGGAGATTCTGCTGATGGACGAGCCGTTCGCCGCTCTCGATGCTCAGACGCGCGAGTTCATGCAGGCCGAGTTGCTGCGCATCTGGTCGCACGCGGGCAAGACCGTGCTTTTCGTCACCCACCAGATCGACGAAGCCGCGTTCCTCTCCGACCGCGTGATCGTGTTCGGCACGCGCCCGGGACGACTGAAGCAGGAGTTCGCGGTGCCGTTCGAGCGGCCTCGAACGCTGGCGCTGAAGCGCCGGCCGGACTTCCTCACCCTGGTCGATGGCATCTGGGCCTTGATCGAGGAGGAGGGTACGCGCGCCGGCCTGGTGCGCACCGCCGAAGCCACAACCGGAGAGGCTCGCGCATGAACGCCGATGGTCAGGTCTCCGTCATTCCGGCAGACGCGGGCGCAGCGGGCGCGGAGCCCGTGCGGCCGACCGAGAGCTTCTACCAGCGCAACGAAGGCGCGATTGTCGGCAGCTTGTCGGTCGTCTTCGTGCTGGCGATCTGGCAGGCCGCATGGTCCGCGGGCCGGATCGATCCCCTCTTCTTCAGCGGCCCTTCTGCGATCTTCGCGCGGCTCTGGGACGGCCTGTTCGGCTCGGGCGACATCCTCGAGCACCTCGCCTTCTCTGCCCAAAACTTCGCAACAGGGTTCAGCATCGCCGCGCTCGTCGCGATTCCTCTCGGCATCGTTCTCGGCTGGTATCGCCTGCCGCGCCTGATACTGGATCCGTTCATCAACGGCCTCTACTCGACGCCGCGCATCGTGTTCGTGCCGCTGATCGTGATCTGGTTCGGTCTCGGCTTCGCCTCGAAGGCCTTCATCGTATTCCTGTCGGCGTTCTTTCCGATCCTGCTCAACGCGATGGCCGGCGTGCGCACGACCGACGATGAGCTGCTCGGCGCCGCGCGATCGTTCCGCGCGACGCAGTGGGACTTGTTCCGCACCGTCGTGCTGCCCTCGACGGTTCCGTTCATCATCGTCGGTCTGCGCCAAGGGCTCGCGCATGGTCTGATCGGCGTCGTCGTCGGCGAGTTCTTCGCCGGCAGCAAGGGCATCGGCTATCTCGTCGGCCAGGCCGGCATGATGTTCAAGACCGACCTGCTATTCGCCTGCGTCGTGATCGTCGCCGGCGCCGGGATTGGCATCTCCGCGGTCCTGCAGCGTGTCGAAGGCTATTTCCAGAGCTGGCGGCCTTCGAGCAACTGAACCCTGCGATGCGCGCCGATAAAGGGACGCTTCGGCCAAAGGACGCGCGCCGGTGCTGTAACGTTGGTAGCGGGGGAGGGATTTGAACCCCCGACCAAGGGATTATGATTCCCCTGCTCTACCGCTGAGCTACCCCGCCACCGTGCGCCCCGACGGGCGCGGAGACCGCGTATAGGGCCTAGGACCCGTCGCGGTCAAACTGAATCGCGGCCGTGTCGCTCCGCGCAATCCAGCCGCCGCCGAGCACGCGGTCCCCGTCATAGAAGACGCAGGCCTGGCCGGGCGCGACCGCGGTCTCCGGCACCGCGAGCTCGGCGATCGCGCCGCCGCCCCGCGTCGGCCGGATGCGCGCCTCGACCGCGGCCTGGGTCGAGCGGATACGCACCGCGACGTCGGCGCCCGCCGCCGGCGGGCCATCGGCCACGCCGAGCCAGTTGACGTCGCGGAGCGCGATCCGTGTCCGCGCCAACGCGGCGCGCGGGCCGACCACGACGCGACGCGCCGCCGGCTCGAGCCGCACCACGTAGAGAGCCTCGTCCGCGGCGATGCCGAGGCCGCGGCGCTGGCCGACCGTGTAATGGATGATGCCCGCGTGGCGGCCGAGCACGCGGCCGTCGACATGAACGATCTCGCCCGGCGCCGCCGCCGACGGCCGCAGCCGGGCGACGAGCGCGGCGTAGTCGCCATCGGGGACGAAGCAGATGTCCTGGCTGTCGGGCTTGGCCGCGACCGGCAACGCGAAACGCCGCGCGTGCGCGCGGACCTCGTCCTTCGCGAGCCCGCCGACGGGAAAGCGAAGGAAGTCGAGCTCCGCGCGCGTTGTCGCGAACAGGAAATAGCTCTGGTCGCGCGCCGGGTCGGCGCCGCGGTGGAGTTCCACCCCGGCCGGTCCCGCGACGCGGCGGACATAGTGCCCGGTCGCGAGCGCCGCCGCGCCGAGATCGCGCGCCGCCTCGAGAAGGTCGCGGAACTTGACCGTCCGGTTGCAGAGAACACACGGCACCGGCGTCTCGCCCGCCACGTAGGCGTCGGCGAACGGCTCCATCACGTCGCGGCGAAAGCGATCGGCGTAATCGAACACGTAATGCGGGATGTCGAGCGCCTCGGCGACGCATCGCGCGTCATAGACGTCGCGACCGGCGCAACAGGTCTTGGTTCGCGCCGTCGTCTCCGCGCCGTCATGGAGCCGAAGCGTTATGCCGATGACCTCGTGGCCGGCCTCCTTGAGGAGCGCGGCCGTCACCGACGAATCGACGCCGCCCGACATCGCGACGACGATCCGCGCACCTAATTCCGGGCGGGCCAATCCTGCCATGGGCGAACTATAAGGGCCAAGCCCGCAGCGCGAAAGCGGCCCCGCTCGACGGCATGACCGGGATCACGGCGGCGGCGGCCTTGCCAACGGTCGCGGCCCGGTGCGCGCGGATCACCCGAGGCGGACGCGCGCTCCGATCGCCTTGTTGATGCAGGGCATCACTTCGGTCGCCATCAACTCCATCGAGCGCTTGGCGAGATGCGGATCCGCCCAGTCGTGGCCGGCATAGACCAGCGTCCCGAAATCGCCGACCGTCTCGCGGAAGGCGAGAATCTGGTCGACGACGTTGTCAACAGAGCCCGCGATGACCAACCGTTCGAGCACATCGTCGAGGGTGACCGCCTCGTTCGGCATCGCGGGATCGTGCTTGAACACCTCGTAGCGACCGATCGAGATGAGCTTCCGCATCAGCTGCGCGAGATAGAACCGATAGGGGCTCCGCGCGTCCTCGATCGCGTAGCGACGCGCCACGCGGTCGTCATCGGCGACGAAGATGCTCTTGGCGACCCGCCAGTCCTCGACGCGCGCGACGCGGCCGCCCTGGCGACAGCCCTCGACATAGCTCGGCCAGTGCGTCGCGACACCCACGGGCATCAGGAAGTTCGCCGAGATCGGCATCCAGCCGCGCGCCGCCGCCGGCGCGATCCCCTTCGACTGCGGCGCCACGACGGTGATGACGATCGGCGGGTGCGGCTTCTGGTAGGTCGGCACCATTACGCCCTGGCCGATCTCCTCGATCAGCGTCCTCTCGGTCGTGATCGTCCAGTGCTTGCCGCGGCGGCGGTAGGGCGGCGCTGTCGTCCACAGCGCAAGGATGTGGTCGATCGCCTCCAGGAACATCTCGCCGCGGTTCTTGTCGAGGACGCCGAGCGCCTCGAAGTCCGACTGGAGGGCGCCCGGGCTGATGCCGAACAGGAACCGTCCCTCGAGCATGTTGTCGAGCATCGCGACCTGGCCCGCGACGACCGCCGGATGGGCGAGCGTCAGGTTCACCGTCCCGGTGCCGAGCACCATGGTCTTCGTCGCGTAGGCGATCGAGGCGAGAAAGGCGACGCAGGAGGTGACCGTTTCGGCGCGATCGGTCGCATGCTCGCCCATGAACCCCTCGGCGAAGCCGAGCCGGTCGGCGAGAAGAAAGGCCTCTCGATCCTCCTTCAGGGTCTCCGCGAAATCGCGCTCGGGCGGATGGAGCGGCATCGTGAAAAAAGCGAGCTTCATGGGGACCTGGTCGCCGCGGGCGGCAATGCGCGACCCGCAGCGTTGCACGAAGGCTCCGCGTCGTCGAGCGGCGCTAGGCGGTGCCGCTCGAGACCCGCTTGCCGCTCTTGCGGGCGATCGCGGCCTGGGCGGCGGCGAGGCGGGCGATCGGCACGAGGAACGGCGAACACGAGACGTAGTCGAGCCCGATCCGATCGCAGAACGCGACCGAGGCGGGATCGCCGCCATGCTCGCCACAGATGCCGAGCTTGAGCTCGGGCCGCATCTTACGGCCGCGCTTGGTCGCGATCTCGACGAGTTCGCCCACGCCGTCGATGTCGATCGAGACGAACGGGTCCTTGGCCAGAATCCCTTGCGCCTCGTAGGCGCCGAGGAAGCGGCCGGAATCGTCGCGCGACAGCCCGAACGTCGTCTGAGTGAGATCGTTGGTGCCGAAGGAGAAGAACTCGGCCGTCTCGGCGATGTCTCCGGCGCGGAGCGCGGCGCGCGGCAGCTCGATCATTGTGCCGGTGAGATAGGAGAGCGCGATACCGCTCGCCGCCGACACGTCCGCCGCCACCTTGTCGACCATCGCCTTCAGGATGTCGAACTCGCGCCGCGTCGCGATCAGCGGGATCATCACCTCGGGCACGACCGGCTTGCCGGTCTCGCGCGTCACCCGGGCCGCCGCCTCGAAGATCGCGCGGCACTGCATCGCGTAGATCTCGGGATAGGTGATGCCGAGCCGGCAACCGCGATGGCCGAGCATCGGGTTGACCTCGGCGAGCTCGGCCGTCCGCACGCGGAGCCTCTCGACGTCGGTCCTCGCGGTCTTCGCCACCTCCGCCATCTCGGCGGTCGTGTGCGGCAGGAATTCGTGCAGCGGCGGATCGAGAAGCCGGATCGTCACCGGCCGATCGCCCATGATGCGGAAGATCTCGACGAAATCATTGGTCTGCATCGGCGCGAGACGCGCCAGCGCCCGATTGCGGCCCTCGGCGTCCCGGGCGAGGATCATCTCGCGCACCGCGACGATGCGGTCAGCGTCGAAGAACATGTGCTCGGTGCGGCAGAGGCCGATGCCGCCGGCGCCGAACTTGATCGCGGTGCGGGCATCCTCTGGCGTATCGGCGTTGGCGCGCACGCCGAGGGTGCGGATCTCGTCGACCCATTCCATCAGCTGGGCGAAATCGCCGGTGAGCTCGGGCTGGATCGTCGGCACCTCGCCGAGAATCACCTCGCCCGTCGCGCCGTCAATGGTGATGATCTCGCCCTCGTTCACCGTGGTCGTGCGGGCGGCGAGCGTCTTCTTCTGGTAGTCGACGCGGATCTCGCCGGCGCCGACGACGCAGGGCCGGCCCATGCCGCGGGCGACTACGGCGGCGTGGCTGGTCATCCCGCCGCGACAGGTCAGAATGCCGCGCGCGGCGTGCATGCCGTGGATGTCCTCGGGGCTGGTCTCGTTGCGCACCAATATCACCGCCTCGCCCTTGGCGGCGCGCGTCTCGGCCTCGTCGGCCGAGAACACGACGCGGCCCGAGGCGGCGCCGGGCGAGGCGGGCAGGCCGCGCGTGAGCGTGCGGCGATGCGCCTTGGGATCGAGCGTCGGATGGAGGAGCTGGTCGAGCGATTCGGGCTCGATCCGCGCCACGGCCTCGGCCTTGTCGACGAGGCCATCGGCGACCATCTCGCAGGCGATCCTGAGCGCGGCCTTGGCGGTGCGCTTTCCCGTCCGTGTCTGCAGCATGTAGAGCCGGCCCGTCTGGACCATGAACTCGATGTCCTGCATGTCGCGGTAATGGCGCGCGAGCGTTGCCCGCACGCGATTGAGCTCGGCGAACACGCCGGGCATCACCTCCTCCATCGCGGGCAGGCGCGACTTGTTGGCGGTCTTGCCGGCGATCGTCAGATGCTGCGGTGTCCTAATGCCGGCGACGACATCCTCGCCTTGCGCGTTCACCAGGAACTCGCCGTAGAACACGTTCTCGCCGGTCGACGGATCGCGCGTGAAGGCGACGCCAGTCGCGCAGTCCTCACCCATGTTGCCGAACACCATCGCCTGCACGTTGACCGCCGTCCCCCATTCGGCCGGGATGTGATGAAGACGGCGATAGGTGATGGCGCGCTGGTTCATCCAGCTCCCGAACACCGCGCGGATCGCGCCCCAAAGTTGGTCGGACCGCGATTGCGGGAATGGCGTGCCGAGCGCCTCGTGCACCTTCTTGGCGTAGGCGGCGACGAGGGCGCGGAGATCCGCGGCGTCGAGCTCGGTGTCGAGACGGACGCCTTTCCGCTCCTTCTGGATCTCGAGCAGCTCCTCGAAGTGATGGTGCTCGATGCCGAGGACGACGCTCGCGTACATCTGGATGAAGCGGCGATAACTGTCATAGGCGAAGCGCGGATTGCCGCTCCGTTCGGCGAGCGCCTCGACGGTCCTGTCGTTGAGGCCGAGATTGAGGACGGTGTCCATCATGCCCGGCATCGAGGCGCGCGCGCCGGACCGCACCGAGACGAGGAGCGGGTTGGCGGCGTCGCCGAACTTCGCGCCGACCGCCGCCTCCAGACGGGAAAGCGTGGTCGCGACCTCGGCCTCGAGCCCGGCCGGCAGCGTGCGGTCGTTGGCGTAGAATCCCGTGCAGACCTCGGTCGTGATCGTGAACCCGGGCGGCACCGGAAGCCCGAGGCTCGCCATCTCGGCGAGATTGGCCCCCTTGCCACCGAGGAGATTGCGCATGCCCGCATTGCCCTCGGCCGCCCCGGCGCCGAATGCATAGACCCACTTCGCCCCCGCCATGCTCACCCCTCGATCTGCGAGAAGTCCGCCATACCGTTCATCGTCGAGCGGATCCGCGACAGGAGCCGCAGCCGGTTCCGGCGTAAGTCCGGCACCTCGGCGTTAACAAGGACCTTGTCGAAGAAGGAATCGACCGGGCGCCGCAGCCCGGCGAGCGCCGTCATCGCCACCGCGAAGTCCTCGCGCCCGAGCGCCGCGTCCCGTGTCGCGCGCGCCGTCCCGAGCGCGGCATAGAGCGCCCGCTCCTCGGCCTCGGCGAGATCGGACTCCGACGGATCACCATCATGGCGGACGCCGTCCTTCTTTTCCTCGATCGCGACGATGTTGGCGGCGCGACGATAGGCGATCAGGAGATTGGCCCCGTCGTCGGTCGCGACGAAGGCACGCAGCGCCTCGACGCGCGCCAGAAGCCGAACGAGATCGTCCTCATCGCCCAGCGCGAAGACGGCGCCGATCAGGTCGTGGCGGACGCCCTCCCCGCGCAGATGCACCTTGAGACGGTCGGCGAAGAAATCGAGGAGCTCGCGCTCGAGCACCTTCGGCCGATGGCCCTTTTCAAGCCCCTTCTCAAACCCCGCGACGGCCTCGTTGTAGCCCCAGTAGGCGCGCCGGAACGCCTCGCGGAGCGGCAGCCGCAGTCTGTTCTCGATGACCAGCCGGATGATGCCGAGTGCCGCGCGCCTGAGCGCGAAGGGATCGCGCGAGCCGGTCGGCTTCTCGCCGATCGCGAAGAAGCCGACGAGGCTGTCGATCTTGTCGGCGAGCGCGACCGCGACGGAGACGGGCGCGGTCGGGCAGCGATCGTTGGGGCCCGCGGGCGAATAGTGCTCGGCGATCGCATCGGCGACCGCGTCCTTCTCGCCCTCGTGGTGCGCGTAGTAGCGTCCCATCACGCCTTGAAGCTCGGGGAACTCCCCGACCATCCCGGCGGTGAGGTCCGCCTTGCACAACGTCGCCGCGCTCCGCACCTGGTCGATGTCGGCGCCCGGAACATGGGGCGCGAGCTCGGCCGCAAGCGCCTGCAGACGCACGACCTTCGCAGCGATCGTCCCGAGCTTGGCGTGGAACACCATGTCGGCGAGCGCCGACACGCGCGATTCGAGCGGGCGCTTGCGATCCTGGTCCCAGAAAAAGCGCGCGTCGGAGAGCCGGGCGCGGAGCACGCGCTCGTTGCCGGCGACGACCGCGGCCCCGCCATCCGCGGTCTCGCGGTTGGCGACGACGACGAAGCGGTTGGCGAGCCGGCCCGCGCTATCGAGGGTCGCGAAGTAGCGCTGATGAGTGCGCATCGCGGTGATCAGCACCTCGGGCGGCACCTCCATGAAGGCGGGATCGATCGTCCCCATCAGGACGACCGGCCATTCGACGAGACCCGCGACCTCGGCGACGAGACCGGGATCGTCGCGGAGCGCGAGCCCGGCCGAGCGCGCGAGCGCACCGGCACGCTCGAGAATGAGGCGCTTGCGCTCCTCGGCGTCGAGCACCACGTGGGCGGCGCGGAGCTTCGCCGCGTAGTCGTCGAACGCGCTGACCGCAATCGGTGCCGGCGCCATGAAGCGGTGGCCCGCGGTGGCATCGCCGACCGGTACCGGGTTGGCGAGCGCGATCGGCACGGTGTTGCCGTCGAACAGGCAGAGGATGCGTTGAAGCGGGCGCACCCAGCGCATCGCGCCGGCGCCCCAGCGCATCGACTTCTGCCACGGCAGCGCGGCGATCGCCTCGGCGAGAAGGCCCGATAAGACCGCTGCGGTCGGCTGTCCGCTGCGGCGGACGATCGCGAACCAGAACTCGCCTTTGCCGGTGTCGCGCTTCTCGCACTGGTCGAGCGAGGCGAGGCCGTTCGCCTTGAGGAAGCCCTGGATCGCGTTGTCGGGCGCACCGACACGGGGGCCGCGACGGTCCTCGGTGACATCGGCCTGCTGGACCGGAAGCCCGGTCGCGACCAGCGCAAGCCGGCGCGGCGTGACGAAGCTGCGCGCGGTCTCGGGCGCGAGCTGGGCGGCCTTCAGCCGCTCGACGACGACGCGCTCCAGGTCCTCGGCCGCGCGCGCCTGCATGCCGGCCGGAATCTCCTCGGAGAAGAGCTCGAGCAGGAGCTCAGCCATCGCGACCGCCCTGGCTCGCGAGCCACGCCTCGCAGCAGCCCTTCGCCATTGCGCGCACGCGGCCGATATAGGCGGCGCGCTCGGTGACGCTGATGACGCCGCGCGCGTCGAGGAGATTGAAGGTGTGGCTCGCCTTGATGCACTGGTCGTAGGCGGGCAGCGCGAGCTTCTTCTCGAGGAGCGCCTGGCATTCGGCCTCGGCGAAACCGAACTGCCTCAGGAGCGTGTCGGTGTTGGCGTGCTCAAAATTGTAGGCGGAGTACTCGCGCTCGGCCTGCAGGAATACATCGCCGTACTTGACGCCGGCGCCGTTGAAGTCGAGGTCGTAGACGTTCTCGACACCCTGGATATACATCGCGAGCCGCTCGAGCCCGTAGGTGAGCTCGACCGAAACCGGGTCGCATTCGATGCCGCCGACCTGCTGGAAATAGGTGAACTGCGTCACCTCCATGCCGTCGCACCAGACCTCCCAGCCGAGCCCGGCGGCGCCGAGCGTCGGGCTCTCCCAGTCGTCCTCGACGAAGCGGATGTCGTGCAGCGCCGGGTCGACGCCCAGCGCGCGCAGGCTGTCGAGATAGAGCTCCTGGCTGCCCTCGGGCGACGGCTTCAGGATGACCTGATACTGATAATAGTGTTGCAGTCGGTTCGGGTTCTCGCCGTAGCGACCGTCGGTCGGCCGGCGCGACGGCTGCACGTAGGCCGCGCGCCACGGCTTCGGGCCGAGCGCGCGGAGCGTCGTCGCCGGATGGAATGTGCCGGCGCCCACCTCCATGTCATAGGGCTGGAGGATGACGCAGCCCTGGCGCGACCAGTAGTCGTGCAGCTGGAGGATCAGCGCCTGGAACGACGGCGCGCGCGGTTGCGTCATGGGCGGAGAGATCCCGGGAAAGGCGGGCGAACCATACAGGCCGCCTTGCGCGAGGGTCAAGTTTGCCCGGGTTTATGAACACTCTACGAAGGTGCGGACCAGGCACAGTCGGCCCGCTCGCAGGGCTTCGCGCCGGAGGCCGGGACGAACGTGCCGCAGCGGCCGCAGCGGACCGTCGCCTCCGCTTCGAGCGCCTTGGGCTCGGCCGGCTTCGCGGTCTGGGCGGCGTTCTTCGCCGCGATGTAACGCTGCACCCAGCGGAAACCGAACCAGACCACCGCGATCGCGAGTATGAGGACGACGATCTTGCCGATGCCGGCGCCCACGACCCGGTCTCCTACAACCCGAACCGGCGCCACAGCGCCCATTCCTCGACCGCGGCGAGCGTGCCGAGCGTCCACGCGGCGGCGCGGTCCTCGGCGCTTCCTGCCCACGGCATGATGCGGCGAAGCCGCGACGGCCGCGCGCCGACGCTCCGCAGCCTGACCTTGTCGCCGAAACGGACACGCATCACCGTGCGCGGGTCGCCGAGACCATCGATCAACCCGAGCGCGAGCGCCTCGCGCCCGGTCCAGACACCACCATCGAAGAGAACCGCGTCATCGGCCTTGAGCTTCGCGCCGCGCCGCGCGCGCACCTGCGCCTTGAAGCTCGCGAAGATGTCGTCCTGGAGCGCACGGAGCCGCGCGACATCGGCGTCGGATTCGGGCCGGAACGGATCGAGCATCCCCTTGCGCGGACCGGTGGCGTGAAGCCGGCGCTCGACGCCGAGCCGCTCGAGCGCGCCCTGGAAGCCGAAGCCGGCCGCGATCACGCCGATCGAGCCGACGATGGAGGAGGCGTCGGCATGAATCTCGTCCGCCGCCGAGGCGAGCCAGTATCCGCCCGAGGCCGCGACATCCTCGGCGAACGCGAATACGGGAACCTTTCTCTCGTCGGCGAGCGCCCGGATGCGGCCCGCGATCAGCGCCGACTGGACGGCCGAGCCACCCGGCGAATTGATCACCAGCGCGACCGCGACCGGATGGCCGGCGCCGAAGGCACGCTCGAGCACCGGCTCGACACCGGCGAGCGTCAGTCCGCGCCGCATCGGCCCGAGCCCGCCGATCGCACCGGCGAGGCGCACCACGTTGACGCGCGGCGCTGACGGGCGCGACCACGGCAGGCGCACCCCGGTCAGCCAGGTCCTCGCGCGCGTCACCGGATCGTCATAGGTCATGGGCGTAACATATGGGGCGCGCCCGGGCCCGCCAAGACTGGGCCCGGCAAAACCGTCACAACTCGAGCGCGGCGCCACGCAGAACCCGATCCGCCTCCGCGGTGTAGCGACCGTCGGCCTCGTGGAGAACGAGCCCGGCGGCGAGCCGGAGCGGGGTCTGCCCGCCGCGCTCGGCCCGCACCAGAACACGCTTGGCGGGCTTGCCGTCGCGGCCCGGCCACAACGGGAAGACGACGATCGCACCCGCGCGCGCGTGGAGCCGGGCGAGGATCGCATCGAGCCGGTCGGCGCGGTGGATCACCGTCACCGTCCCGCGCGGCCGCACCATGTGAAACGCGAAGTCGAGCCACGCCGCGAGATCGGCCTCGCCCTCGACATGCGCGCGCGCCTTGCCCGCATCGGGGGGTGCCTGGGCGCGCGAGGCCGGCAGATAAGGCGGGTTCATCATCACGTGGGCGAAGGATGCGGGGAGGACGCGCGGCGGCGGCCGCGCGATGTCGCCGATCATGATGTTGACCGCCGGTGCGAGACCGTTGAGCCGGGCGTTGTCGCCGGCGAGCCGGACGAGATCGGGCGCGACCTCGATCCCGGTCACGCGCGCGCCGGCGACGCGGCGTGCGAGACAGAGCGCGGCGGCGCCGACGCCGGCGCCGGGCTCGAGCACCTCCTCGCCCGGCTCGGCCGCCACCGCCGCCGCGAGGAGGACGGAATCGATCGCGACCCGGAAACCCGCCGCCGGCTGGCGCACACGGACCGTGCCGCCCAGGATCGCGTCCTCGGTGACCGCCGCGTCAGACAAGGACGCCGCCCTCACCGGCCTCGGTGACAATCTGTCGCGCCCGATCGGCGTCGTCGTCGATGACCATCAGCCGGCGCGGGATCGCGCCGGCCGAACCTTCGAGGACACTCGTATGCGCATCGAGCACGAAGGATTCGATCCCTTCCGATCGGAGCAGCGCGACCAGGAAGGAAATGAGCGCCGGATCGTTGGTCCGCACCAGTTCTTTCATCGGCGACCGCGGCCTCGACGGCTTGACCCAGGGGGGCACTCAACTATTCTTACAGCCAAGACACACTCCGCGCAGGTCAGGGAATAGGAGAAAGCTGGTGAACGTCGTCGTCACCCGAGAGGACGACTCCGGCGAGGCGCCGCGTCCGTCGATCGAACTGCTGACACAGTTGGTCGCCGACGACCTCGCGAAGGTCAACGAGATCATTCTCGACCGGATGCGGAGCCCGGTCTACCTCATCCCGCAGGTGGCCGGCCACCTCGTCGCGGCCGGCGGCAAGCGGATGCGCCCGATGCTGACGCTCGCGGCGGCGCGGATGTGCGGCTATCGCGGGGTCCGGCACGCCGGGCTCGCGGCCTGCGTCGAATTCATCCACACCGCGACCCTCCTCCACGACGACGTGGTCGACGAGAGCATGCTGCGCCGCGGCGCGTCGTCGGCGAACGCGGTCTGGGGGAACAAGGCGAGCGTGCTCGTCGGCGATTTCCTTTTCAGCCGCGCCTTCGAGCTGATGGTCGAGGACGGCTCGCTCGAGGTCCTGCGCATCCTGTCGAACGCATCGTCGGTGATCGCCGAGGGCGAGGTCCTCCAGCTCATGACCGCGAACGACACCGAGACGACGGAGGCCGACTATCTCGAGGTGATCCGCTCCAAGACCGCGAAGCTCTTCGCGGCGGCGAGCGAGATCGGCGCGGTCGTCGCCGACCGCCCGGAACGTGAGCGACGCGCGCTCGAGGCGTTCGGGCACAATTTCGGGATGGCGTTCCAGCTCATCGACGACGTGCTCGACTATTCGGCGCACCAGCCGACGCTCGGCAAGACCGTCGGCGACGACTTCCGCGACGGCAAGATCACGCTCCCCGTGATCCTCGCCTTCCGCGCCGCAGACGGCGAATCCCGCGTCTTTCTCCGCCGTACGCTCGAGGACCTCGAGCAGAAGAAAGGCGATCTCAAGCGGGCGATCACCCTTCTCGAGCGCACGGGCGCGCTCGCCGCCACCGTCGATCGCGCCAAGCAATACGCGGCGACCGCACGCCAGGCGCTCGAGCCCTTCCCGCCCGGGATGGAGAAACGCGCGCTCCTCGAGGCGCTCGCCTTCGCGGTCGCGCGCGCCTATTGAGCCCGGTCCCGGCCCTCCCCTCGCGCTTGGCAAGGACGGGCCGGCGGCGCTATAAGGAGCGCCCGGTCGGAGAGTAGCTCAGCCTGGTAGAGCACTGCTTTCGGGAGGCAGGGGCCGGAGGTTCAAATCCTCTCTCTCCGACCAGTTTCCTTTCCCGCTCCCTGATCCCCGACGTCGAAGCCGCTCGCCTTGCCCGGCGCGGCCGATCGCGCGACCATGCGCCCGCCGACCAACCCTGTCCCGCCCCGGAGCGTCCGAATGAGCCGTCCGCGCACCCCGGTGACCGCCGCCGAGGCGGTCGTCCAGCATCTCGTCGAGGAAGGCGTCCGCCATGTCTTCGGCATTACCGGCGACACGGTGCTGCCGATCATCGACGCGATCTACGATCGCCAGGACGAGATCCGCTACATCACCTGCCGCATCGAGCACGCCGCGGCGAGCATGGCGGATGGCTATTCCCGGTTCACGGGCGAGCCGGCCTGCGCGCTCCTCCATGTCGGACCCGGCATCTCGAATGCCGTCCTCGGCACCTGGAACGCGCAGAAGGACTGCGTGCCGCTGATCATGCTGTCGTGCAACATGGATACGTTCCGCCTCGGACGGAACCTGTGGCACGAGTTCAACGTCGTGAACGTGTTCCGCGAGGTCACCAAGTGGAACGACCAGTTGCGCGAGGCGAAGGACATCAACCGCCTGATGCGGACCGCGTTTGAGGTCGCGCGCTAGGGCATGCCGGGCCCGGTCCATCTCGACCTGCCGAAGAACCTCCTCAAGAAGCCGGTCGACGTCGAGACGAGCGATCTCTCGCTCAAGGGACCCGCCCGATCGCGCTGGATCGCCAACGCGACACGCCCCCACCCCGAGGCGGTCGAGCGCGCCATACGCCTGATCGCCGGCGCGCGCCACCCGATGATCCTCGCCGGGCGCGGCGTCGTGTGGTCGCGGGCCGGCAAGACGCTGGTCGCCCTGGCCGAGCGCTTCGCCATGCCGGTCGCGACGACCGAGATGGGGCGCGGCTCGATCCCCGAGGACCACCCCCTCGCGCTCGGCATCGCCGGGCATTTCGGGCGCTCGACCGCGAACGAGGCGCTCCGCCGTTCCGACGTGATCCTCGGGCTCGGCTGCCGGTTCCTCAACGTCAACACCATCAATTGGCAGCTGATCGGTACCGACGCGAAGATCATCCAGGTCGAGAGCGATCCGGCCGAGATCGGCCGCCAATACGCGGTCGAGATCGGCGCCGTCGCCGATTGCGGCCTCTTCCTCGAGGACGCGCTCGCGTTCGCGGCGAAGGCCGGGCTCGCGACGCCAGAGGGCGCGCGCCATCCCCGCGCCGTGGCGCTCCGCGCGCTCGACCGGCAGGAGACCGAGCGCTACTACGGCGTCGACCTCGACGCGATTCCGATCAAGCCGCAGCTCATCTCGCGCGTCGCGACGGAGGTGTGCCCGCCGGAGACGATCTTCTGCGTCGGCTGCGGCAACCACACCCAGTACGCGCACCAGATCCCGATCAAGCGTCCGGATCAGTACGCGCTCGCTGCCGGCACCGGCGCGATGATGTTCGCCTTCGCGGCCGGTCGTCGTCCTCATCGGCGACGGCGATGCCGCGGAGCTTGTTCGGCGGCCACCTGATCGCGAGCCTGATCGGGCTCGCATTCCCCCATGTCGGCCAGACGCGCTTCGACGACCCTGCCGAGGCATGGATGATCGCCGCCGTCGCGGTGACGCTGGCCGCGATGATGGCCTCCCGCACCCTCCATTCGCCGGCTGGCGCCAACCCGGTCGTGATCTTCCTCGAGCACGCCGACTGGTGGTTTCTCGCCTGGCCGCTCCTCGTCGGCCTGGTGGTCCTGTTCACGGCGCAGGTGGTGTTCGAGCGCGGCATGCCCGCACGCGGTGCACACGGTCCGGATTAGGGTTAACAGGATCGGCGATCCGCGCCGCACCGGGCTGTTCGGCCTAGTGATTCCGTGTTATCGACGGGCGTGGTTGGTGGGCACGTCGCGGCCGGGGTGAGTGGCGACGACGTCGCGTGTGTGTTCGTTCCGGTCTGCGTTGGGGACCGCCGGAGCGCGACGGAGAGTGCCGATGCGGTCTCTGTTTTGTCTGTTGCGCGCGGCCCTGCTGGGCCTCGTGGCCGTCGCGGTCGGCGCCCCCGCGGCACAGGCGATCCTGATCCGGAATACGAGCGATCCCGGCTACGTGACCGGCAATTCGGCCTTCACCGGCGTCGTCAACATCGCGTTCAACTTCCTCAACCAGGCGGGCACGTTCCGCTGCTCGGGCGCGCTCCTCGCCGACGGGATCCACGTGGTGACCGCCGGCCACTGCCTCGACGGCGCGAACAACTGGCAGATCACCTTCGAGACGCCGACCGGACCGACCACGCTCGGGATCGCGGCCGGCGGCGTCCACATCCACCCACTGTTCGCCGATCGGCCGTTCCCGCTCGACAACATCGACCAGTACGATGTCGGCGTCCTCAAGCTCGCATCCCTCGCCCCCCGGCGATGCCCAGCGCTATGGCATCCAGGAGGACCTGCCCGATCCGCTCACGACCACCGTGCTCGATCTCGTCGGCTACGGCATCGGCGGCAGCCCGGCGAGCGGCCCGCTCGCCTCGGGCACGCGCCGGCATGCGACCAACACGATCGATGCGGTGATCACGACCTTCACCGACGTCAGCCCCAACGTGCCGGCGCCCGACAAGCCGCTCCGGATGTCGGTCCTGTTCAGCACCGCCCTGGTCGGCGAGGGCCTGATCGCCCAGGGCGACAGCGGCAACCCCGCGCTTCTCGGCAACAACATCGTCGGCATCGGCTCGACGACGACCTATCAGGGTGGCGGCGCCGCGATCCCGTCCACAACGACACTCCGCTCCACGCACACCAATCTCGCCGAGGATTCGATCGGCAACTGGGTGAAGTCGTTCGTCCAGAGTGTTCCGGTCGTGATCGGGCTGCCCGAGCCCGAGACGGCGATCCTGTTCGCGCTCGCGGTGCTGGTCGTCCTGCGCCGCGCCCGCCGCCTCAACTGATCGCGGCGACCGCCTCGATCTCGATCATCAGCTCCGGCAGCGCGAGCGCCGAGATCTCGACGATCACGCTCGCCGGGCCATCGTTCGGGAAATAGCGCTCGCGGATGTCGGCGATGTCGTTGAAGGCGCGGATCTGGGTGACGTAGACCGTGACCTTCAGGATGTCCGACATGTCGGCGCCGTGGGCGGCGAGGATCGCGCGGATGTTCTCGAGCACCTGAACGGCCTGGGCGCGGAGATCGCCCTTGCCGACGAGCTTGCCGTCCTTGTCGAGCGCGACCTGGCCCGAGATGAAGAGCAGCGGGCCCGAATCGACGCGGACCGCGTTCGAGTAGTAGCGCTTCATCGGCGCCGCGACGGTCGGCGGATTGCTGACGCGTTTGCGGATGTTTGCCATGGCGGTGTCCTTTCGCTCCACCATCCTGCGCCGGGCGCGCCCGCGGCGCAATGCCGTCGCGCGTCGCATCGATTGACAGCGCGCCGCAACCGCCGGTTAACTCGGCGGCCGGGGACCGGACCCGTGCGGGAGGAACGACATGGCGACACCACAGGCGAACGACTACGGACGCAGGGCCGCGCGCGAGATCGTCGCGCTCCGCAACAAGTGGCACACCAAGGACCATCCGTTCTTCGTCGAGTTCCACCGCGGCACGTTCGGCCTCCACCCGCTCGGCCTCTTGATGGCGCAGCATTATCAGCACGTGTTGCGCGTGCTGCCCTCGTTCGGCATCGCCTATTACAAGGCGCCGCCCGAGGCGCGCCGCTTCCTGCTCGAGAATCTCGCCGAGGAGGAAGGCATCCTCGCCGGCCCCGGCGAGGGCCGCGAGGCGCACGACCACATGGAGCTGATCCGCCGCTTCTGCCGTGTCGCCGGTCTCACCGACGCCGAGGTCGAGGCGACCGAGCAGCTCGCCTCATGGCGGGCGCGGTCCTATTTCTATCTCAACACAGTGAAGGACGAGCCGATCGGCGTCATCCTCGCCATGCAATCGACCCAGGAGGGCCAGCAGCCCGCGATCAACGCCGAGCGCACGCTGCCGGCGTTCGAGAGGTTCCACGGCTACAAGGCGGATGCGCCCGAGATCGAGTTCTTCAACGAGCATTTGGTCGCCGATGCCGACCATTCGAGCCGCCAGCTCGACCTCGTGACGCGGCTGATCAATTCGCAGGACCTCCTCGACCGCGCGATCGAGGTGGCCGAGACCGCGGTCAAGACGCGCTGGGCGTGCATGAACGAGATCTGGCGTGTCGCCGTCAAGGGCGAGCGCGACCCGCTCCCGGCAGGGGTCGTCGCCTAGAAGAAGACCCAGGCGACCACGACGAACAGCGGCAGGAGAATGCCGCACGACCACAGCATGTAGCCGAAGAAGCTCGGCATCCGGATGTCGTTCGCCTCGACGACGGCCTTCACCATCAGGTTGGGCGCGTTGCCGATATAGGTATTGGAGCCCATGAAGACCGCGCCGGCCGAGATCGCGAGCAGCGTCGCCGCGAGCGGGCCCATAAGCTGAACCGCGTCGCCACCGGCCACGTTGAAGAAAATGAGATAGGTCGGCGCATTGTCGAGGAAACTCGACAGTGTGCCCGTCACCCAGAAATACATCGCGTTGATCGGCGTCCCGTCGGGCCGCGTCAGGAGCTCATGCACCGCCGCCGCGGCGCCGGCCTTGCCTGCCTTCAGGATCGCGAGACACGGAATGATGGTCGCGAAGATGCCGGCGAACAGCTTGATCACCTCCACCATCGGACCCCAGGTGAAGCTGTTCTCGCGCCGGATGAATGTCGGCGTCAGGCGGAGCGAGAGAAGGATCAGGCCGAGGAGCGCGAGGTCGCGAAGCAGGTTCTCGAGCTTGATCTCGACGCCGAAGACGTCGATAGCGACACCCGTCTTGACCGAGCCGCTCAAGAGCACGGCGAACACGATGCCGAGGAGAAGGGGCATATTGATCAGCCCGCCACGCACGCGAATGCTCCGGAACGCCGCCTGCGGTGCCGGATGTGACTCGCGATCGGCACGGAAGAAAAAAGTGTCGAGGGCGTAGAACAGCACCAGAAGCACCACGACGCAGAGGAGTAGCGGCGGCGTCAGCCAGATCAGCGGCCAGAAGAAGTCGATCCCGTTGAGATAGCCGAGAAAGAGCGGCGGATCGCCGAGCGGCGTCATCGAGCCGCCGATATTCGAGACGAGGAAGATGAAGAAGACGAAGATGTGCGTCTTGTTCGTACGGTTGCGGTTGGTTGCGATCACGAACCGGATCAGGAGCATCGAGGCGCCGGTCGTTCCGATCCAGCCGGCGAGAAGCGTGCCGAAGGCGAGGATCGCGGTGTTGACCGCGGGCGTTCCAACGAGCTGGCCGGAGACCGCGATACCGCCCGCCACGACGTAGAGCGCGGTCAGGAGGAGCATGAACGGAATGTAGTCGGCGATGGCGACGTGGAAGAGCTCGTGCGCCGCGTCGGCGGTGCCGAACTCCATCATCAGCGGGATGACGCAGGCCACCGCCCAGAACGCGGTCACCTTGCCGTAGTGGTGATGCCAGAAGGCCGGCGTCAGGATCGGCAACAGCGCGATCGAGAGGAGGAGGCCCGCGAAGGGTGCGAACCACAAGAGACTGAGGTTCGAGCCGTCGAGGTTGGGCCCGCTCGCCGCCCATGCCGCCGGCGCGGCCGCCATGAGCACCGTCGACAGGGCAAGGATCCGCGCAAGCCGCATCGTCCTTCTTCTCCGAACGATTTTGGGCTGTTTCCGTGGCGGATGCGGCCCGACCCCGAAGGCGCAGGCCGGTATAGGGTGCCGGTCCTGCCCCAGCAAGCGGAATCCGCACCTGCTGGGCGCCGGAACGCCTCCCCTCAGACGGCTCAGCGTATCGAGCGGAAACCAAGGAGGCGCGTCGCCCGCAGCGTCGCAGCCACCGGGCACCGCTGCCCGCGCATTTCCGCGCCGGCGCCGTGGTTTCGCCCTAATCCCTACCCATGATTCGGACGTTCGCCGCCGTGGTGGCGACCCGAGTTCCGGGTGGGCTCGCGTGCGTGGAGGAAGAAACGATGAACAGCAGAAAACGTGCGCTCGTATTCGTGACGGTGGCGGCCTTCGGCCTCGCCGGCTGCACCTCGTTCCAGGATCAACCGAAGACCGCCGGCGGCTCGCTGGTCGGCGCCGCGCTCGGCGGCTGGGCCGGCTCCAAGATCGGCTCCGGCAACGGCCGGCTCGCCGCGACCGCTGCGGGCGCCCTTCTCGGCGCCTTCGTCGGCGGCTCGGTCGGCGAATCGCTCGACCGCGCCGATCGCGCGCATCTCGCGCGGACCACGCAGGCGACGCTCGAATCCTACCCCGTGGGCTCGACCGCCCGCTGGCAGAACCCGGACAGCGGCAACTGGGGCACCGTCACCCCGACCCGCACCTGGCAGCAGCCGACCGGTCAGTACTGCCGCGAATATCAGCAGTCGGTCACGGTCGGCGGGCGCGTCGAGCAGGCCTATGGCACCGCCTGCCGCATGCCGGACGGAAGCTGGCAGGTCGCCAACCAGAGCGCCCGCTACTAGCACCCGCCTCCACCCTTCAGAGCGCGACCGGAAACGTCGCGTATCCGCGAAAACGGGCCCGGCCGCCGCGTGTGGCCGGGCCCGAGCGCCTGAGCGACGGGAATCGGCCGATCATCCGCCCGATCGCGATCTGCCCCTCGAGCCGGGCGAGCGACATGCCGAGGCAGGCATGGGCGCCCGACCCGAAGGCGAGGTGCCGGTTCGGCGTGCGCGCGATGTCGAGCCGGTCGGGGTCCGGGAACTCCTCGGGATCGCGGTTGGCCGCCCCGATCCCGATCCAGATATAGCTCCCCGGCGCGAGCGTCACGCCACCGATCTCGACCGCCTCGGTCGTCCGCCGGTTGCCGACCTGGTTGGGGCTGTCGAACCGGAGGAACTCGTCGACCGCGGACCGGATCAGCGCCGGATCGGCGCGGAGGCGTGCGAGCACGTCCGGCCGATCGACCAGCGCGGCGATGCCGTTGCCGATCAGATTGGTCGTCGTCTCGTGGCCGGCATTGAGGAGGAAGATGCACTGGTGGATCAGCTCGTGCTCGGTGAGCCGCTCGCCGTCGACCTCGCCGAAGATGAGCGTCGTGAGCACATCGCCGGCGTCGGTGCCGGGCCGGCGCCGGCGATCGGCGATGAGCCGGCGGAGATAGTCGGAGAACTCGACCACGGCGGCATCGCCTGCCGCGACCATGGCGGGCGGCGTTACCGGCTCGAGCGCACCGAGGATGATCTGCGCCCAATTGCGGAGCGGCGCCCGTTCCTCGACCGGCACCCGCAACATGTCGCAGATCACATCGACCGGGAGCGCGAATGCGAACTCGGACACGAGATCGATCCGCCCCCGCGCCGCGGCGCGGTCGAGGAGCCTGTCGACCATCGCCTCGATGCGCGGCTCCATCGCCGCGAGCGCGCGCGGCGTGAAGGCTGTCGCGAGCAGCTTCCGGACGCGCGTATGGAGCGGCGGATCGTTGAAGACGAGCGAGGTCGTATGGTGCTCGTAGAGCGGCCCGGCGCCGAACTTCGGCCTGAAGTCGATCGTCTTGTCCGAGCTCATCCGCCGGTCGCGGTAGAGCGCGAAGACATGATCGTAGCGCGTCAGGAAATACGATCCGTCCGAGTTGCGATGGACCGGATCGTGGCGGCGAAGCGCGTGGTAGGTCGGATAGGGATCGTCGAGGAAGGCGGGGTCGAGCGCGAGGATGTCGAACCCGCGCGCGATCGCACGCGCGTCCGCCGCGTCCGTCGTCACGCGCTCGCCCGGAGCGGTGGCGCCTCCCGTGCCGCGAGGGCCGCGAGCACGCGACGCACCTGCATGTTGCCGGCATCGGCGTTGGTGTCGACGAAGGGCAGATCGTTCCGCCGCCGCCGCTGCTGGTGGGCGAGGATGGCGACGTCCTCTTCGAAGGCGACGCGGAACTGGTCGGCGAGGAGCGCAATCGTCTCCGGCTTGTGTGCGGCGACCTCGTAGGCCGAGGTCCAGAAATAGTGCATCGTCGTCTCGGTCTCGGGGGTGATCCCGTGGAGCGAGTAGCGCTGCAAGGCGCGCGACATGTCGCGGGTCGGCGCGACGCCGGCTTCGACCGTGACGAAGGACGGCGGCGCGAAGGTGATGTCCTGCCAGCGGTCGATGTTGCCGTAGATGCCGGTCGCCTTGGCATAGGTCGGCGCCGGCGTGATGTTGGACATGCGCCGCGACACCGTGACCCGGTCGCCGGCGCGCGTCACCCCGACGTCGGCCTCCTCGGTGACCTCGCGGCTGCCGATGGTCGATTCGTGGACGAAGGTGAGATGGGTGAAGTCGAGAAGGTTCTCGACCAGGAGCCGCCAGTCGCAGAGGACGTGGAACTGGAGCCGCGAGGCCGACCAGCCGGGCCGTTCCATCGGCTCGAACACGTGCGCCTGTTTCGGATCGGCCGCCGCCGGGTCGCCCATCCAGATCCAGACCTGGCCGTAGCGCTCGATCACCGGATAGTGTCGCGCCGCCGCGTTGGGCGGGATCGTGGACTGACCGGGAACGCGGATGCAGGCGCCCGAGCCGGCGAACTCGAGACCGTGATAGCCGCAGCGGATCACGTCGCCCTCGACCGAGCCCACCGACAGCGGCATGCTGCGATGCGGGCAGCGGTCCTCGAGCGCGTGAACGGTGCCCGCCCGGTCGCGGAAGAAGACGACGGGCTCGCCCAGGAGCTTCCGTGCAAAGGGCTTGCTGCCGACCTCGTCGGCGGTCGCGGCGACATACCAGTACTGGCGCAGCAGCATCATGCCCTCCGTCGCGTCGGCCGGCATATTGTCCGGGACCGGCGCCGGCCGCGTCAATCGCGGAAGTTAACGTATTGCAGCGGCTGGTCGAGGCCCATGGCGCGGACATGGGCGATCGCATCCTGGAGGTCGTCGCGCTTCTTGCCCGAGACGCGGAGCTCGTCGCCCTGGATCGCGACCTGGACCTTGAGCTTCGAGCCCTTGATCTCCTTCACGATCTTCTGCGCGAGCTCGCGGTCGACACCCTGTCGGATGGTGATCACCTGGCGGACCGTGTTGCCGGAGGCCTTCTCGACGGTGCCGAAGGAGAAGACGCCGGCGTCGACCTTGCGCCGCGTCGCGTGCACCTTGAGGAGCTCGTGCATCTGCTTCAGCTTGAGGTCGTCGTCGGCGTTGATGGTGATCGCGAGCTCCTTCCGCTCGATCGTGCACTTCGATCCCTTGAAATCGAAGCGCTGGGCGATCTCGCGCGCGACACCGGCGATCGCGTTGTCGACCTCGGGCATGTCGGCGCGCGACACGATATCGAACGAGGGCATGGCGGCACCTCAGGGATGGAGCTCGAACACGCCCTTGATCTCGACCGCCATCCGGTGCGGCAGCTCGGCGACGCCGACGGCCGTGCGGGCGTGCTGGCCGAACTCGGCGCCCCACAGCTCGTAGAACAGATCGGAGGCGCCGTCGATGACGAATGGCTGGCGCTCGAAATTGGTCGCCGAGTTGACCATGCCGAACAGCTCGACTACGCGCCGCACCCGGTCGAGATCGCCGGCATGCTTCTTGATCGTCGCCAGCATGGTCAGCGCCACCGCGCGCGCGGTCTGATAGGCCTCCGCCTCCGAGACCTCCGAGCCGACCTTGCCGCGCTGGCGAACGCCCGGGAGCTCGGGCAGGTTGAGGCCGTGGCCCGAGAGATAGAGGAGGTTCCCGGTCCGGACCGCGCCGGTGCGGTTGGGACGGGGATAGGTGAAGGGTGGCGGCAGCGCGAGCCCAAGGCCTGCGAGCTTCTGTTCAATCACGCCCATGGGTCCCTCCCCTGTTTCGCCGGGCCGTGCTAGCAAGCCGCGACGCGACACACAAGGGAGGAGACCATGGCCGGACGCGTGGCGGGCAAGGTGGCGCTGGTGATCGGCGCCGGCACCAAGGTCGGTGGCTGGGGCAACGGCAAGGCCTCCGCCGTCCTCTACGGCCGCGAGGGCGCCCGGGTGTGCGCGACCGACCTCGACGCCGGCGCCGCCGAGGAGACCGCCGGGATCATCCGGAGCGAAGGCGGGACCGCGATCGCGGTCGCGGGCGATGCGACCCGGGCCGGGGACATCAAGCGCATGGTCGATGCCTGCATGACCGAATGGGGACGCATCGACATCCTCCACAACAATGTCGGCGCCGCGGTGCCGGGCGGCGTGGTCGAGACCAGCGAAGCCGACTGGGACGCCTATATGGCGCTCAACCTCAAATCGGCCTTCCTCGCCTGCAAGCTCGTCGTGCCGATCATGGAACGCCAGGGCGGCGGCGCGATCGTCAACATCGCCTCGATCGCCGGCATCCGCTTTCTCGATCGGCCGTTCGTGTCCTATCAGGCCTCGAAGGCGGCGATGATCGAGATGAGCCGCGCGATCGCGGTCCAGCACGCGGCGACCGGCGTCCGCTGCAATGCCGTGCTGCCGGGGCTGATGCGCACGCCGCTCGTCGAGCGGCGCATCGAACGCCAATACAAGACCGAGGCCAAGCGGGCCGAGGCGATGCAGGCGCGCGAGCGCGCGATCCCGATGCGGAAGATGGGCGATGCGTGGGATACCGCCTGGGCCGCGCTGTTTCTCGCCTCCGACGAGGCGCGCTACGTGACCGGCACCGAGATCGTGGTCGACGGCGGCCTCACCGCGAAATGCGTCTGATCAGGGCGTCTGCCTGCGCCGGAAGAACGTGCGCTGCCACTTGGTCGCGTGCTCGGCGTCGAAGATGATCTCCTCGTCGGCCGAAACGTCGAACCAGAAGCCGCGGTCGATCTCGCTGTCGAGCTGGCCCGCGCCCCAGCCGGCGAAGCCGAGGGCGAACAGCGCCCGTCGCGGCCCGCGCCTGCGCGCGATGTCGGCGAGAACGCTGACGTGGCTCGTGAGCGCGATGGCGTCGGTGATGAACTGGGTGCCCTGGCCGACATAGTCGGTCGTATGGAGGAGAAAGCCCTCCGTCGTCCCCACGGGTCCGCCGTCGTGGACGGCGATGTCGCCGTCGACCCCGACCGGCGGGAGTCCCATCGCTCGGACCACGGTCTCGATTGGCCGGCGCTCGACCGGACGGTTGACGATGAGCCCGATCGCGCCGGTCCGGTTGTGCTTGAGGAGATAGATCACGCTGCCCGCGAAGGGGACCGACCGGATCGCGCCGGTCGCGGCGAGGAGGCGGCCGGCGAGCGAGCGCGTCACCGCCAGGTTGTCGGGATCACCGGTCGCGGCGATCGCCGGACCGGCGCCGAACGCCGCGACGACGAGGGCGACGAACTTACGCCGTCTCATGCCGGAGGCGCCTTGGGCGGTGCCTTGGGGCGTGCCTTGACCGGGGTAGCGCGGGGTTTCATGCTCGGCCATGGGATACGTCTGCCGGGACTGCCAGTCGACGGCGGCGCCTGAGGATGGCCGCTGCACGGCCTGCGGATCGGGCCGTATCCTCGCCCATCCCGAGCTCGACGGCCTCACCATTGCCCATCTCGACTGCGACGCATTCTACGCGAACGTCGAGAAGCGCGACAATCCGGCACTCGCGGACAAGCCCGTAATCGTCGGTGGCCGGAAGCGCGGCGTCGTTCTCACCTGCTGCTACATCGCCCGCCGCTACGGCGTCCGCTCGGCGATGCCGATGTTCAAGGCGCTCCGGCGCTGCCCGGACGCCGTGGTGATCCGGCCCGACATGGAGAAATACCGCGCGATCGGCGCCGAGGTGCGCGAGCTGATGCGCGCGGTCACGCCCCAGGTCGAGCCGCTGTCGGTCGACGAGGCGTTCATGGATCTCGGTGGCACCGAGCGCCTCCACGGCGGTTCCCCCGCGCGTACGCTCGCACGCCTCGCCCGCCGGATCGAGGCCGATATCGGCATCACGGTCTCGATCGGTCTGAGCTACAACAAGTTCCTCGCCAAGATAGCCTCGGGCCTCGACAAGCCGCGCGGGTTCTCGATCATCGGCCGAGCCGAGGCCGTCCCGTTCCTTGCCGGCCAGCCGGTCGATCTCATGTGGGGCGTCGGCGCGCAGTTCAAGGCGCACCTCGTCGGCGACGGGATCGCGACCATCGCCGATCTGCAGGCGATCGACGAGGCGACGCTCGTCGCCCGCTACGGGACGATCGGCAGCCGGCTCTACTGGTTCGCGCGCGGCGAGGACGAGCGCACGGTCAATCCCGGGCGCGAGCGCAAGAGCGTCTCGGCGGAGACCACCTTCGAGGACGACATCGCCGACCACGCCACGCTCGAGGCGAGGCTGTGGCCGCTGTGCGAGAAGGTCTCGGCGCGGCTCAAGGACGACGAGATCGGCGGCGACGCGGTGACGCTCAAGCTTAAGACCGCGCGGTTCCGGCTGATCACCCGCGCGGTCACGCTCGGGCATCCGACCCAGCTCGCCGAGACGATCTATCGGGCCGGGGTCCATCTGCTCGCGCGCGAGATCAATGGAAACGCCTATCGGCTGATCGGGATCGGGGTCGCCGGTCTCGTCGAGGCCGCGCATTGCGATCCGCCCGATCTCGCCGATCCGGGCTCGCTCCGACGCGCTGCGGTCGAGCGCACGATCGATGCCGTGCGGGCGCGTTTCGGCGACGATGCGCTGGTCAAGGGAAGGCGTTTCGCCGCCCACCGAAACCGTCGTCCGGAGTGAGCGGCGCCTGTTCAGTGCGCGACGGCGAAGCGGACGTCGATCTTGGCGAGCTTGCCGAGGAGGAACTCGACATCGGCCTCGCCGATACCGGCCTTGGGGTCCTCGAAATGCGTCAGGATCCGCTCGAGCATGCGGCGCTGGAATCGCTCCTGGTTGTCGTCGCCACCGTCATAGTCGGTCTCGTGGCTGACATCGATCGCGGCGCGGAAGGCCGGGAAGAGATATTCCGGAACGCCCGCCTTCTTGAGGATCGCGCTCAGCCCGAGGCGGCCGTCGTCATGGATCAGGAGCCGCGCGTTCTTGAGCGGCACGTGCGAGAGCTTGGCGACGCCATGCTCGAAGAACGGCAGATCGCTCATGCAGACCGCGCGAAGCACGATCGAGGGCGTGAGGCGGCCGTTCCGGTGCAGCTGCTCGACGAGCTCCTTCACGTCCTCGGTCGAGGCCTTGGCCGAGATCAGGTTGAGCGTCGCCTTCTCGCGGCTCTGAAGAACGAGATCGCTCACAGTCTCGGGTGCGATGTTGTGGTTCTTGAGGAGGTGCTCGCGGAGCGATTCGGAAACCATCGTCACCAGACGCTCGGCGACGGCCACCGGAAGCTTGGCGCGGAGCGCGAGCGGCTGGTTCACGCTCGGCCGGTCGCCGAGCTTGTCGACGACCTTCTGCAGCGACGTCTCGGTGATGTCGGCGCCGTCATTGGCGACGAGCGTCGAGACGACCTCCTCGTTCTTGGTGTCGACGAGCGCGTCGGCGACGGGCGCCGAGACCACTTTCCGGCTCGCGATCGCCTTCTGCTTGACCGGCGCACTGGTCTGCACGATCTCGATCAGGTCGTCGTCGGTCAGCACGGTGGAGAACTGGAGCACCGGAAGCGAGACCGACTCGACATCGCTCGCCAACGCGCGCGCGACGTCGTGCGAGATCGACGGGCAATCCTTGAGCTCCATCGACAGCGCCTCGCGCACGCGGACGGCGGTGTCGCGCACCATGACGCGGAAGATGTCCTCGGCAATTCGGCGCTCGTCCGCCGTGAAGGCGTCGCCGCCGAAATTCGCGGCGATCTTCGATGCGGCGCTGGCGCGGTTCTGTTCCGACGGATCGTCCATCAGCTGCTGGACGTCGGCCTTCGAGAGATTGGGACGCATCGCGCGGTTCGACCCGGAGAGTTAACCTTCGCGCGATTGTGCGCCGGCATCCGTTAACCGCGACTTAATCGGTCGAGGCCGAACGGCCGAAACCTAGGACGTTCGGCCGAGCGTGACGGCTCAGCGCAACCCCGCCTCGCGATAGGCGCGGAGCGCGCCCGCATGGAGCGGCGCCGTGGCGCCGGCCGACGTCATCGCCCTCCGATCGAGCCCGGCGAGCGCGGCATGCGCCTCGCGGAACTCATCGAAGCCGTCGAGGACCGCCTTCATCAGGCGGTAGATCGTCTCCTCCGGCACCCGGGCGGACGCCACCAGCGTCGCGCGCACCCCGATCGTCGCCGTCGCCTGGTCGATACCGGGATAGAGGCCGGCGGCAACGGTCGCGCGGTGATAGATGGGGTGGTCGGTCAACAAACGCTGGGCGATCGGCCCGGCGACCGGAACGAGCACGGTGGCGCACGTGGTCGCCGCCTCGCGCACCGATCCGTTGGGATGGCCGACGGTGAAGACCATGGCCTCGAACCGGCCGGCGCAGAGCGCGCGCGCCTGCTCGGCCCAGGGCACGGTATCGGCGACGGCGAGATCGGCGACGGTCCAGCCGAGCACGGCGAGAAGCCGGTCCATCATCGGGCGCTGTCCGGCGCCGAGATTGCCGAGATTGACCCGCTTCGCCCTGAGATCGGCGAGCGCGACGATCCCGGAATCGATCCGCGCGAGGATGGTAAGTGCCTCCTCGTGGAGGCCGGCGACGAAGCGGAGCGCACCATCCGGCCCGCGACCCGTGAAGGGACCAGCGGCGGCGACGGCGTCCGCCTGGGTGTCGGCCTGGACGATCGCGGCGTCGATCTCGCCGGCGCGGAGCGCCACCAGATTCTCGACCGAACCGCCCGAGTTCTCGACCAGGCAGCGGATGCCGTGGGTTCGCCTGTCCTTGGCGAGGAGGCGGCAGACCGCACCGCCCGCCGGGTAGTAGACGCCGGTCACGCCGCCGGTGCCGAGGACGAGCACGCGATCCTGGGCGCCGGCCGGCGAGGCGAGCCCGGCGAGCGCGACAAAGGCGGCGAGCGCGGCGACAAGCCGCTTGCCGCCCCGGCCCGTGCCCGCTATCGGTGGGTTCGCGTTCGCAACTCGGCGTGTGGCCATGGCGGAGCCCCGATGAACCTCAAGGATCATATCCGGCAGATCCCCGATTTTCCCAAGCCGGGAGTTCTGTTCTATGACATCTCGACGCTGCTCAGGCACGCCGAGGCATGGCGGACCACGGTCGATCGGCTCGCCGCGGCGGTCCGCCCGCACCGGCCCGACCAGCTCGTCGGCATCGAATCGCGGGGCTTCCTGGTCGCCGCGCCGCTCGCGCTCGCGCTCGGCTGCGGCTTCTCCCTGGTGCGGAAGAAAGGCAAGCTCCCGGGTGCGACGGTCCGCCACGCCTACGCGCTCGAATACGGTTCCGACACGGTCGAGATCCAGGCCGATGCGGTGAAGCCCCGCCAGCGCATCGTCGTCCTCGACGACCTCCTCGCGACGGGCGGCACGATGGGCGCCGCGATCAAGCTCCTGCGCGAAGTGGGCGCCGACGTGGTTGCCGCCGCCTTCATCATCGAGCTCACGTTCCTGAACGGCCGCAGCCGGCTCGACATCCCCGCGACGAGCCTTGTCGCCTACGACGCCTAGGTGCTTCAAGCCTCCGCCGTCACCCGGTTCCTGAGCATGCCGACACCCTCGATCGCGATCTCGATGACATCACCCGGCTTGAGCCAGTGCGGCGGCGTCATCCGCCAGCCGGCGCCGGCCGGCGTCCCGGTCGAGATCACATCGCCCGGCAGAAGCTCCATGAACGACGAGACATAGGCGACGAGGAACGGGATGTCGAAGATGAGATCGGCGGTCGAGCCGCGCTGACGCTCCTTGCCGTTGACGCGGGTCGTGATGGTGAGCCGCGTCGGATCGGCGATCTCGTCGGCGGTCACGATCCACGGGCCGAGCGCGCTGGTCTGCGGGAAGTTCTTGCCGGCCTGGACGCTGTGGCCCTGGAAGTCGCGCACCGAGCCGTCGTTGAAGAGCGTGTAGCCCATGATGTGACGGAACGCATCGGCCGCCGCAATATGTCGGCCGCGCGTGCCGATCACGAGGCAGAACTCGCCCTCGTAATCGAAGCTCTCGGAATTGCGCGGCTTCACCATCGGCCGGTCATGGCCGATCAGCGCCGTGGCATGTTTGAAGAAGACGCTCGGGAAATCGCCCGGCGCCTTCTCGCTCGCCCGCGCCCGGTAGTTGTAGCCGGCGCACACGAACTTCTCGGGGCGCGGCAGCACCGGGCGATACTCGATCGCCGCGAGCGGGATCGTCGGCGTCTCGGATCCGGCACGCCGGCGCATGTCCTCGAGCGCGCCCGAGGCGATCGCCGCGCCGAGATCGGCATGGTGGCCGCCGAGATCGACGATGCGGTCGCCGACCACGGCGCCGAAGCCGTCGCGGCCGGCGTGGCGGAAGCTCGCGAGGCGCATCGGTCAGTGCGCCTTCTGGCCCGGCTTCGGCGGCTGGGCGGCGAATCTCGAACCGACGAGGCAGAAGCGGCCTTCCGCGTCCTGCCAAAGCCGCTCGGACTTGTGCAGTTGGCCGACCGCGCGGGCGACGTTGTTGAACCCTTCCGCCTCGAACCGCTCGGTGAGCTGGGCGAAATAGAGCGGCGTCTCGGCGATAAGGGCCTCGATCTTGGCGGCGAGCGCGGCGATGTCGACCGACACGGCCGCCGCCTTGCCGGTCGCGGCCGCTTCGGTGTAGTCGGCGAGCCTCACCTTGTTCGAGTAGGCGTAGGAAATCCGGTGATAACGCTCGCGCGGCACGTTGTCGGGGATGGTCGCATCGATCCCCATCTTGGCCGTCACCGGCACCTTGCCGTGCTCGATGACGAGGCTCGGGTCGAGCGGCTTCGAGCGTGCACCCGAGATGATGACGACGTCGCGGTCGGCCTGGACGCGCGTCGCGACCGCCCATTCGACGTCGACCGCATCGAACACGTCGATGTCGTGGTCGACGATGGTGACGTGCTTCATGTCGGCGACCGAGAGCGCGGCGAGTATTGCGTTCTTGGCATCGCCGGCGAGCGGACGGATCGCGATGACCGCGTGCCAGTGGCAGCAGCCGCCCGGCGTGATGTTGACCGCGGTCACCTGGACGCCCGCCTCCTTGAGGACGCGGCGCACCGCCGCCTCGTAGATCGGCCCCGACGGCCAGATGTTCTCCCACGGCATGTGGAGCGCGTAGTAGACGGCGTTCCTGCGCATCGAGACCGCCTTGACGCGGACATGCGGATTCCAGTGGAGCCCGCCCATCAACCGCGTGAACTCGCCGAAGCGGCCCTCGGGCTTGGTCCATCCGGTCGGCAGGATCTCGGCCTCGAGCACGATCTCGGCATCGGCGATGCACGGCATGTCGATCGTCTTGCACGGCGTCATCGGCACGCCGTCGCCGCGCATGCCGCCCGAGATCGCGATCTCGCTGGTGCCGAGCGGCGCCTTGTAGCAGCCGGCGATCAGCTCGGACGGATGGGTGCCGATATTGACCGAGATCGGCAGCGGCTTGCCCGCCTTGTAGGCGGCCTGCGCGAACTTGTGCAGGTTGTTGGGCGTCACGATGTCGATGCCGGTAAGGTTCTTCTCCTTGACCAGGAGACGATAGATGCCGGCGTTGAGCCCGTGCTCGGGATCCTTCGACAGGATCACGCCCGCGGTGATCATCGGCCCGCCGTCGAGAACCGAGAACAACGGCACCGGCAGCTTGTAGAGGTCGACGTCGTCGCCCTCGATGAGAACCTCGCGGGCCGGGCCCGAGTTCACCATCTTGGGCTCGATCGGCCGGTCGAGGCCCGCGCGCAGCTTGCCTTCGATCTCGTCGAACTTGCAGCCCATCGCGATGGCGAGCCGGTTCCGGCTGTTGGTGATGCCGGAGACCACCGGCATGTCGTAGCCGATCACGTTGGTGAACATCAGCGCCTTGTCGGACTGGTCGACCAGCGTCGCGATGTAGCGGATGTCGACCGGCTTGCCGATTTCGACCAGCTCGCCCGCCTTCCTCAAGTCGTCGAGCAGTCCCCTGAAGCTTGCCGCCATGTGCCGGTCTCCGTCCTGAATGCGAAAGTCGGCGCGACGTTATGGGGATTCGCCGCCTGAGTCCATTGCCGGGGCGCCGCCCGTCGCCTCACCCGGCGACGATCGCATCGGCGATCTTCTCGGCGGTCATGATCGTCGGGATATTGGTGTTCGCGCACGGCACGCATGGAAACAGCGACGCATCGACGACACGCAAGCCATCGACGCCGTGGACGCGGCCCTTGCCGTCGGTGACCGCCATGCGATCCCCGGCGCGCCCCATGCGACAGGTCCCCGACGCGTGCCATGTACCGGTCGCGGTGCGCCGGACATAGTCCTCGAGCGCGGCGTCATCGGCGAGGAGACGGTCGAGGCGCACGCCTTCGGTCAACACGTTGTCGATCAGCCAGCGCCGGAGCGGTGCCGGTCCGTCCATCATCTGTCCGGCGATCCAGGTCTTGAGCCAGTTCTGGAAATTGACGACGCCCACCGATCGCACGCGCTCGCTGTAGCTCGAGGGGAAGAGATCGCCGATCACGCCCTGGAGCGGCGCGGCGCGAAGCATGCCGGCGACGAACTTGAATCCCCACATCAGCCGTTCGAGATCGCGCCGGTCGTCGAGAAGGCGAAAGTCGACCTTGGGCTCGACGCGAGGATCGGCGCTCGCGAGCCGAAGCTCGCCCCGCGAGTACGTCTTGTTTACCCAGGTGAGGATCGAGCCGAGCCGCCAGCCGACCGGGTGCCAGGCCGACTTCCCGACCGTCGACAGGAACATGTCGCCTTGCGGACAGCCGTCGAACCGCGAGGAGTAGCGGAGCGAGACGTGGAGATGCCGGCGCATGCTGTCGGGAAGCCGCGCCGCGCGGCCGAGAAATCCCGACAGGCCGATCGAGGGATGCTCGTTGAGGTTCTTGCCGACACCGGGGCGATCGGCGCGGACGGCGATGCCGAGCGCCTGCAAAGCGGCGGCCGGACCGATCCCCGAACGCAGCAGGAAGGCGGGTGAATGGAGCGCGCCGCTCGCGAGAACCACCAGCGCGGCGCGCGCGGTCTCGGTCTTCCCGTCATACGTGAAGCGGACGCCGGTCGCCTGGTTGCCCTGGAACAGGATCTCGCTCGCCGGCGCGTGGGCGAGGATGGTCAGGTTCGCCCGCGCGCGGACGCTCGCGTCGAGATAGGCCATCGCCGCCGAGACGCGGTGGTCGTCCACGTTCGACATCGCGATCGGGAAATAGCCGTCGGCCCATTCGCCGTTCTGGTCGGGCAGATAGCGGAAGCCCGCGGTTTCGTAGGCGGCCGCGGCGGCCCGTGCGTAGCCGGGCCACACCTCGCGCGCCAGGCGGCGGATCGGGAGCGGACCGTCCTTGCCGTGGAGCGGTCCGTCGAAGTCGAGATCGGTCTCGAGCTTCTTGAAGTAGGGCAGCACACCGGCCCAGCCCCAGCCCTCGGCCCCCAGCGCCTCCCACTCGTCGTAGTCGTGCGGCGCGCCGCGATTGGCGAGCTGGGCGTTGATCGACGAGCCGCCGCCCATGATGCGCGCCTGCTCGTAGCGGCGGATGGGCGCCTCGCGCGGGGCGTTGTGCGGGCTCGATTCCAGCGTGACGCGGAGATCGCCCCACTGATAGGTCGGGTTGAAATAGGCCACGATGGGATAGGAATCGAGGACATCCTTCGGCTCCGCGCCGGGAGGCGTGTCCATGCCGGCCTCGAGCAGGAGGACCCGATGCGCGCTCCGGGCCGAAAGCCGGTTCGCGAGCACGCAGCCCGCCGACCCGCCGCCGACGATGATGGTGTCGTAGTCCACGCCCCGTCCCTTCGCGCCTCGTTTGTACAAGGCCCGGAGTATGCCCGCGCGGCGCCGAATGGGAAGCGCCTGCCGTTATTTTTTCGATTACCGATCGGGGCCGGGCGTGCCTATCATGGGCCGACTTATCGAAGTGCCCCATGGCCAAGACCCTAGCCGAGACGCTGGACGAGATCACGCAGCGCTGCACCGAGATGGACGCACCGCTCGCCGATCGGCTGCAGGCCTTCGCCGACGAGGTGCGTCGCATGGGCGAGCACTTCGCAGTCGCCGTCGATCCTATGGTCGACCGGCTGCGCTCGACCGGCGCCGGCACCACCGCGCCGCAGACGGGCGATGCGATGCCGCCCTTCCTGCTACCCGACGAGCGCGGGAAGCTCGTCGGTCTCGACGATCTTCTCGCCAAGGGTCCCGTCGCCGTCGCCTTTCACCGCGGCCACTGGTGCCCCTATTGCCGGATCAACTCCGACGCGCTCGCGCGCGCCGAGAAGGACCTGGATGCCAAGGGGCAGCACATCGTCGCCGTGATGCCCGACCGGCAGAAGTTCACCTCCGGGCTAAAGGACGACGTCGGCGCGCCGTTCCCGATCCTCACCGACGTTGACAACGGCTATGCCGCCTCGCTCGATCTCGCGATCTGGGTCGGTGACGAGCTCGCGCGGCTGATGACCGAATCGGGCTGGGACCCCTCGGTCTCGCAAGGCACACGGACGTGGACGCTGCCGATCCCCGCGACCTTCGTCGTCGGCACCGACGGCATCATCACGGCGCGCTATGTCGATCCCGACTATCGCCGGCGCATGGCGATCGAGGATCTCGTCGGCGCGCTCAGGGCTGCGCGTTAGCCGACGCTGCGGCCCGGAGGAGATTGAGGAACGCCGCGACAGCCGGCGACCGTCGCCGCCCCGCCACGGCATAGGCCGAGACCTGGCGGGTGAGCCGGAGGCCGTCGAGGCCGACGCGCGCCACGCGATTGGACTAGATGGTTCCCGCCGGGATCACGGCGATGCCGATATTCGCCTCGAGCAGGGCCATCAGGTCATGGTCGGTCGTCACCTGGTGCGCTGCATCGCAGTCGATGCCCATGTCGTTAAGCGCGGCCATCACCGTGTCGGCCATCTCGCAGCTCACGTCGACGAGAAGCCGTTCATCGCGGAGATCGGCGAACGCGACGGTGCCGTTCTTGGCAAGCCGATGCTCGCGGCTGACGAAAAGATCGAACGGCTCCTCGTAGAGAGGATAGGCGTCGACGCGGTCCCAGTCTTCGGCGAGCGGCCCGGCGACCGCGATCTCGATCTCGCCGGCCTTGAGGGAGGCCGAGATCTCGGCCGGCGTGCCGCGCTTCAGTCGCAGCTGGACTCCTTTGAACCGGTCGACGAGCGAGCGGAGTGGAGCGGTCAGCACCGCCTCGCTCACCGCGCACGAGATGCCGACCGACAGCGGCGAGGTCTCGCCGCGCTTCACCGACTGCGCGACCGTCTTCGCCGCCGTCGCGCTGTCGTAGCATTGCTGGAGGAGCGGCAGCATGCGCGTGCCGAGCTCGGTGAGATGGGAGTGCGTGCGTTCGCGCCGGATCAACTCGCCGCCGAGCTCGGCCTCGAGCGCCTGTATGGCGCGCGTGAGCGAGGGCTGCGAGACATTGCACTCCTCGGCGGCGCGCGTGAAGTTGAGCGTGCGCGCCACGGCGAGGAAATACCGGACCTGATGCATTTCCATCGCGTGAGACCCGGTGTTCTACGTTGCAGGACAATGACAGGCCATTACCGCGCGGTCGGAGACGATTAGGCCCCACATTGCAGTTGCGATCAATTTTCATTCGCACGCCCTGGCTGTTCGCGTTGTGTCGAATGCGTTACATCCTGTCGCCGCACCACCGAACGGAGTTCCCGCGCATGATCCCGACGCCCGAGCAGACCGCCTTTCGCGACCGGGTCCGCGCGCTCGCCGCGGCCGAGCTCCTGCCGCATGCGGCCGCGGCCGACCGGGCCGGCGTCCTGCCGGTCGACACGCTCCGTCGCCTCGGCCGCGACGGGTTGATGGCGGTCTATATGCCGACCCGTTGGGGCGGGCTGGGCCTCGACCAGCTCTCGCTCGCACTCGCCGTCGAGGAGCTCGCCGCAGGCGATGCCTCGGTTGCGGTCGTGACCAGCCTCAACAACTCCCTGGTGTGCGGGCCGCTCCTCAAGTTCGGGACCGACGAGCAACGGACGCGCCATCTCGAGCCGGTCGCGCGCGGGCGGATCTTCGGCTGCTTCGCGCTCGCCGAGCCCGCGGCCGGGTCCGATGCGGCGCGCCTCACGATGACCGCGCGTGCCGAGGGCGATCATTACGTCCTCGAGGGGACGAAATGGCTGATCACCGGGGGCTCGCATGCCGAGCTCTGCCTCGTCTTCGCGCTCACCAACCCGGCCGCCGGCGCCAAGGGCATGAGCTGCTTCATCGTGCCGACCGTGACCCCCGGTTACCGCGTCGCCGAGGTCGACCGCAAGCTCGGCATCCGGGCATCGGGCACCGCGCGGATCGAGTTCACGAACTGCCGCGTGCCGGCCGCGGCGATGCTCGGCAAGCCCGGTGAAGGCTATCGCATCGCGCTCGACGGGCTCGGCACCAGTCGGCTCGGCATCGCGGCGCAGGCGATCGGCATCGCACGGGCCGCCTACGAGGCGGCACGCGACTACGCGAGGAAGCGCGAGGCGTTCGGCTCGACGCTGATCGGCCACCAGGCGATCGCCTTCAAGCTCGCCGACATGGCGACCGAGATCGAGGCGGCGCGGGCGCTGACCCACCACGCCGCGGCGCTCCGCGATGCCGACCTTCCGAACCAGAAGGAGGTCGCGATGGCGAAGCTCTTCGCCTCCGAGATGGTCGAGCGCGTGTGCTCGGAGGCGGTGCAGATCCACGGCGGCATCGGCGTTCTCGAGGGAACGCTCGTCGAGCGGCTCTACCGCGACCAGCGCGTCTGCCAGATCTACGAAGGAACGAGCGAGGTGCAGCGGATCATCATCGGCCGGCTGATCGCCGCCGAATGAACCTCACGCGAGCGGCCGCGACGGCCGGGTCAGGATGAAGAGCGCGACCGGCGCCATGGTGGCGGCGACGATCGCGGGCAGCATCCAGTCCTCGGCGACGACGAGCGCGAGAAACAGGAGGCTCGCCTTCATGGAGCCGACCGCGAGCGCCTTGGCGCGGCGCGGGATCACGCGATGCTCGTGCCAGTCGCGGAGCGGCCGCTCGAGACGCGGATGCTCGTAGAGCCAGATGCGGAACCGCTCCGAGCTCTTCGAGAAGGCCCACAGCGCGATCAGAAGGAACACCGTCGTCGGCATGCCGGGCACGATCATCCCGATCACGCCGAGCGCGACGTTGAACCAGCCGAAGGCGGCGAGGAGCGGCCGCGCGAGGCAGCGGCCGGCATGGGAGCGGCTACGGCGTCCCGGGGTCGACATGTCCGCACCCTAGACATTCGGCGTAAGCGAACCCTTGCCGCGACGATCGTCGCAGGAACGTGAAACCGCGTGATTGGGTGGCGACGACCCGGATCGCCAGACTCCTCGGGTCGCCTTATCCGAGGACTGGTCCGATGGCATACTCCGATACGACGCGCGGCCGGACCGACGAGCGTCTCGCCGCGCTGATCGTCAAGGGCGAGGCGGCGGCCGCCGACGCGTGCGTCGACGCGGCGCACGATGTCGTGCCGCCGCGCTGAATGGGCCGCGCCGACTATGTCGGGATCGTGAGCCAGCTCCTTCACGGCGAGATCGCGGCCGAGGCGCTTTGCGCCCGCCTCCTCGGTCGCCTGCCGCCCGGGCCGCAGCGCCGCTTCCTCGCGACCCAGGCCGCCGACGAGGCCCGGCACCGCGTGCTCTACACCGCCTATCTCGCCCGGCTCGGCGACATTGTGCCGGCGGATGACGGATCCGCGCCGGGGTCGCCGCGGCACTCGCCTGGGACGGCGATCCGGCGGCCCTCGTCGTCGCGCTCCATGTCGTGCTCGAGGGCGAGGCGGTGAAACTGATGCGGGATGCGGGGCGGCTCTTTCCCTGCCCGACGCTCCGCCGCGTGACGACGATCGCCGACCAGGACGAGGCGCGCCGCGTCGCCTTTGGCCGCCTCTATCTCGCCGCGGCGTTCGCCGCGCTCGAACCCGAAACCCGCGCGCACATCCATCGCTGGAGCCGTGACCTCTGGATGACCGCCGCCGATACGCGGCCATCCCGCCCGGGCGGCATGGCGCTGATCCGTGCCCGGCTGCATCGCGGCTATCTGCGCGCGCGCTGGCGCGATCACGAGCGGACGCTCGCCGACCTCGGTCTGTTCGGCGCCGGGGCGGGTGCGCGATGATCCGGCTTTCGGTGATCGTACCGGTCCTCGACGAGGCGGTGCGGCTTCCCGGCCTCCTTGCCCGGCTCGCGGCAGTGACCGGGCCGGTCGAGGTCATCGTCGTCGATGGCGGGAGCCGCGACGGCACCATCGCCGCGGCGACAGCCACCGGTGCTCGCGTGATCCGCATCGAACGCGGCCGCGGTCGCCAGATCGCCACCGGGATCGCGGCGAGCACCAGCGATGCGCTCGTCCTCCTTCATGCCGACACGGTTCTGCCGCCGGGTGGGATCGCGCGGATCGCCGCAGTGCTCGACGCCGACCCGGACCTGATCGGCGGAAATTTCCGGATCCTGTTCGACGGCACGACGCCGTTCGATCGTTGGCTCGAGCGGTTCTATGCCTGGATCAGGCGCCACGGCTTCTACTATGGCGACTCGACGATCTTCATTCGCCGCGGTGCGCTCGAGGCGATCGGCGGGCTCCGCCCGATCCCGCTGATGGAGGACTACGACCTCGTCCGCCGCATGGAGCGACGCGGTCGCACGATCGTCATCGACAATCCGCCGGTCGTCACCTCGTCACGCAAGTTCGCGGGTCGCCGGCCCGCGGCGATCGTCGCGGGCTGGCTCGTCATCCACGCGCTCTTCCATCTCGGCGTGCCGTCGCTCGCGCGACTCTACTACCGGCGAAGAGCGCGCGGCGCGTTGCCGGCCGCCGGGCGGTCATGAACCGGGGCGCGCGTCATTGAGCTTCCAATCGTACTGATAGGCCGAAATGTCGCGCCGGCCTTCGAGCGCGCGGGCGAGATCGGGCGCGGCGTAGCGGCGGAGATGGGCGAGAACTCCAGTCTCGCTGTCGTCGAAGTCCTCGCGGAACCACTTGTAGATGCTCGAGGCGTAGAGATTGGTCCCGGCGCCGACGACGCCCCGCCCGCTGTTGACATACTCACGGGCGCCGCGGTCGAGGAGCGTCTCCGTGTTCGCCGCGGTGAACGCGTCCCGTTGCAGATTGGGGCAGCCGACGGAGGCGCAGTTCACCGCGTAATGGAGGCGTGCATCGCGCCAGATCGGGCGCAGGATGCGGTGCTCGATGTCGTCGAGCGAGACCTCCTCGCCCTCGATGCGCAGCAGCTTCCGACCCCATGGACCCGGCGCGAACAGGCCGGGCGAAATCTTGATGTCCATGATGCTCGCCACCGGATAGTGGTCGAGGACGACCTTCACGGTGAGCGCGTTGTAGAGATTGATCCAGTAGGCGCGCTACTCGTCGCGCGAGAAGCGCGAGATCGGCGTCGCGGCGAGCCGGTCGACATAGGCGCCGAGCGTGGCGCGGTCGGCGGCCGGGATGCGGCCATAGCCGAGGCGGTTGAGCCCGTCGCCGTCGGGCGCGACATGGGCCTTGAGGAAGCGGTCCCAGGCGGCGTGATCGATCGTCGCGGTCGCCGCCGGATCGTGGGCCGCCCAACGCGGCCAGAGCTCGGCGCGCGGCGCGGCGTGCGCCGCGGTGGCGAGCAGCCCGATCGCGCAGACGACCGCGGTCCCGATCGCCTTGACCGCGAGGATGGTCCGTTCGACGTCGCGCATCGGCCGTCTCCTTGTCCGTCACCCCCGCTCAGATAGGAGCCGGCACGGCGGGCGGAAGGCCGATAAAGCGAACGTGAAGCCTATCGCGCCCGCGGCCGGGCGACGAACACCATCGGCACGACCAGGAGATAGCAGAGGGCCGCGATCCAGAACACGGACGCGGGATCACCGGTATCCATGAACGTGCCGTAGACGACGGGCATCACCGCCTGGCCCGCCGCGAAGCCTGTGGTGACGAAGGCGAACACGATCCCGACCAGATGATCGGGCGTCATGTTGCGGAGCATGATGTCGCGCGGCGGATTGACGAAGCCGCGGAGGAAGCCGGTCAGCGCCATCGCGCCGACGAGAAGCCAGAGCGGCAAGGCGCCGGTGCCGATCAGGGCCATCAGCAGGGCGCAGACCAGGAACGCGACCAGGAGGATCAGGTCGGGGCGCTTGGTCTTGTCGGCGTAGAAGCCGCCGAGGAAGACGCCGAGCGCCGACAGGACGAGGAACACCGTCAGCACCGAGTTGGCGACCCCGAGAGAGGCGCCATAGAGATCGACCAGCGCGACGACGCCGAAGGACTGGATGCCGACGCCGGCAGCGGCGAGCACGACGAAGAAGAAGAAGAACGGGAGAACCCGGCGCGAGAAGAGAAGGCGCCAGGTGAGGCCGTTCTCACCGTTTTTCTTGCGCGCCGCGGTATCGCGGATGGTGCCGCTCATGAGGAAGATCAGAACCGCGAGCACCGTGCCGGCGAGACCGACGATCAGAAGCGCCGTGCGCCAATTGGTGTAATCGGCGAGAAAATGCATGATCGCCGGCGCCACCGCGAAGCCGGCCGATCCGCCGAGCGTGTGCAGGCTGAAGGCGCGTCCCAGCCGATCCTTCTGGATCGAGGCCGACAGGATCACGTAGTCGGCGGGGTGGAACACGCTGTTCCCCGCGCCGGCGATGAAGTAGAGGATCAGAAGATCCCAGAACGAATCGGCGAAGCCCGCGGCGGCGACCGCCGCGGCGTTGAGGAAGAGACCCCCGACCAGCACCCGGCGCGCGCCGATCCGGTCGACGAGAAGCCCGACCGGCGTCTGCAGCACGCCGGTCGAGATGTTGTAGACGGTGATGATGAGGCCGAGGGCCGCGAAATCGACGTCGAGGTCGGCCCTGAGGAGCGGAAACAGCGGCGGCAAACTCAAGAGATAGAAGTGGCTGAGCGCATGGGCGACGGCGATCGTCCCGATCGCCTGCGCCTGCCGCCCGCGGGTAAGGACCGTCGCCGCCATCGAACCCTTCGCCTGGGCGCGCGCTGCACCGCGGCCCGCCGGCATGCGCTATCAGGTTTCGAGCGCAGCGGCAAGGCAGGCGGCCGGTGGAGGTTGTGCGACGCGGCCCGATCGGTTCTCATGACCGCCATGTTCGCGCTCAAGGATGCCGCCAAGTCCTTCGCCGGCAAGACCGCGCTGGCGCCGATCACGCTCGCGATCGCGCCCGGGCGGACGACCGCGCTGATCGGGCCGAGCGGCTGCGGCAAGTCGACACTTCTGCGACTCCTGATCGGGCTGGTCGAGCCCGACGAGGGCGAGGTCCGGTTCGACGGAACCGCCGTCGACCGGGCGAGCGCGCCACGCTTGCGCCGCCGCATGGGCTACGTCATCCAGGACGGTGGGCTCTTCCCGCATCTCACCGCGCGCGCGAACGCGGCCCTGATGGCGCGCCATCTCGGCTGGCCGCGGGCTGCGATCGAGGAGCGGATCGCCGCGCTCGCCGCGCTCACCCGTCTGCCGCGCGACATCCTTGACCGCTATCCGGCCGAGATCTCGGGCGGCCAGCGCCAGCGCGTCAGCCTGATGCGGGCGCTGATGCTCGACCCCGAGGTCCTCCTCCTCGACGAACCGCTCGGTGCGCTCGACCCGATCGTCCGCTACGAGCTCCAGACCGATCTCCGCGACATCTTCCGCTCGCTCGAGAAGACCGTCGTGCTCGTCACCCACGACATCGGCGAGGCGGGCTATTTCGCCGACACCCTGGTCCTCCTCCGCGACGGCCGCATCGTCCAGGAGGGCACGCTCGCCGATCTCGTCCACCGCCCGGTCGAGCCCTTCGTCGAGCGCTTCGTGACCGCCCAGCGCGGGCTCGCCGACGTGATCGCGCAGGTATCGTGATGCGTCGGGTCCTCCTCGCGCTCCTGGTCGCGATCGCGCTGGCGCTGCCGGCGATGGCGGCGGCACCCGAGCTGCGCGTGGGCTCGAAGAAGTTCACCGAATCCGTGATCCTCGGCGAGATCGCGGTCCGCCTCGCCGTGGACGCCGGCGCTCGCGCGACCCATCGACGCGAGCTCGGCGGCACGCGCATCCTGTGGCAGGCGCTCAAGGCGGGCGAGATCGATCTTTATGTCGAGTACTCCGGCACGCTCGTGCAGGAGATCCTGGGCGGACGCGTAGCGGCCGACGATGCGGCACTCGCCGCCGCGCTCGCCGCCGAAGGCATCGGCATGACCCGCCCGCTCGGCTTCAACAATACCTACGCGATCGCCGTGATGCCGGCGACCGCCGAGCGGCTCGGCGCGCGGGCGATCTCCGATCTCATCCGCCATCCCGCGCTCCGCATCCGCTTCAGCGAGGAGTTCCTCAACCGCGCCGATGGCTGGCCGGCGCTCCGCGCCCGCTACGGTCTGCCGCAAGCCGATGTGCGCGGGCTCGATCACGATCTCGCCTATCGCGGGCTCGCCGCCGGCGACATCGACGCGATCGACGTCTACACGACCGACGCCGAGATCGCCTATTACGGGCTTCGCGTGCTCGCCGACGATCGCGGCCATTTCCCGCATTACGGCGCGCTCGTCGTCTACCGGCTCGACCTCCGCGACCGCGCGCCCGGCGTCGTATCCGCGCTCGACCGTCTCGCCGGGCGCATCGACGAGACGACGATGGCCCGGCTCAACGCAAAGGCTAAGATCGAGCGGGTCGCCGAGGCGCGGATCGCCGCCGACTTCGTGGCGGCGAGCTTCCGCATTCGCGCCGAGATCACCGAGCAAGAGCTCGTGCGACGGCTCTGGGAGCGCACGCTCGAGCATCTCGGCCTCGTCGCCGTGTCGCTCGCCGCCGCGATCATCGTCGCGATCCCGCTCGGCATCCTCGCCGCGCGGCTCGCGCGCCTCGGCCAGGCGATCCTCGCCGTCGTTGGCGTCGTGCAGACGGTGCCCTCGCTCGCGCTCCTCGTTTTCATGATCCCCGTGTTCGGGATCGGTGCGGGCCCGGCGATCGTCGCCCTCTTCCTCTACAGCCTCCTGCCGATCGTCCGGAACACCCACGCCGGCATCACCGACGTGCCGGGGCCGCTCGCCGAATCGGCGCAAGCCATGGGGCTCTCGCCACGCGCGCGGCTCCGGCTCGTCGAGCTTCCGATCGCCTCGCGCGCGATCCTCGCCGGGATCAAGACCTCGGCCGTGATCAATGTCGGGACGGCGACTCTCGGCGCGTTGATCGGAGCCGGCGGCTATGGACAGCCGATCCTGACCGGCATCCGTCTCGACGACACCGCGCTCATCCTCGAGGGCGCGGTTCCGGCCGCGCTGCTCGCGCTTATCGTCCAGGGCGCCTTTGATGCGGCCGAGCGACGCCTCGTGCCGCGCGGGCTTCGTCTGGCGGCGGAGCGCTAGGCGTTCAGCCCGTCGCGCGGAGACGCGTGTGCGCGCCGTCGAAGGCGGGGGCCACCTCTGCCATGAAGCGGGCCATCTCCTCCTTCACCTGGGCGTGCGGTTTCAGCCCGACGCCGAAATAGAGTATGATCTCGTCGAAACCCGCGTCCGCCGCCTTCTGGATGCTCTCGATGATGTCGGCGGCGCGGCCCATCAAGACCGACTTGTCGGTGAGATCGGCGGGCTTCATCGCCTTCATGGTCTGCACCATGCCGACGAAATAGGCGAGCGTCGGCGGCGCTGTCTTGAGATCCTGCGGCAGCGCATCGACGCAGCATTCCTGGAAGTAGCGGAGCTGGCGTTCGCGTCCGAGGCGGTCGGATTCGGCGTCGTCGGCGAAGTGGATGAAATAGCTGCACATCAGCTTGCCGGGCTTGTTGCCGTGCCGCTCGCACTCCTCGCGGTAGAGGCGGGCGAAGTTGGCGAGGCTGCCGAACGCCATGGCGACGGCGAAGGGCGCGACGATCACGTTATGGCCGAGCCGGGCGGCGAGCTCGACCGTCCGGCGCGAGAAGCAGGCGAGGTAGACCGGCACCGGCTGCTGCACCGGGCGCGGCGTGATCGAGATGTCGTCGAACTGCCAGTACTTGCCGCGATGGGTGTAGGGCGTCGGGTCCTTCCACAGCCGCTCGATCGCCTGGAGCGATTCGGTGAACGCGCCGGTCGAATCCTCGTAGGGCGCCTTGAACGGCGCGTACTCGCGCCGGTCGTAGCCGCGCCCGCAGGCGAAGTCGACCCGGCCGCCGGACAGTAGATCGAGCGTCGCCCACTGCTCGGCGAGGCGGATCGGGTGATGGAGCGGCAACACGGTGACCGCGGGCGCGAGCCGGATGCGCCGGGTCTGCGCCGCGACATAGGCGAGCACGATGTCGGGACAGGACAGCACGCCGAGCGTCGAGAAATGGTGCTCGCCGATCCACGCCGAGTGCATGCCGACCTTCTCGGCGTAGACGGCCTCCGCGGTGATGTCGGCGATGTAGCTGTTCGCCGATCGCGTGTTGCCGCGGTAGTAGTTGTCGCTCAGCGTGAAATAGCCGAAGTCCATCGCGGTCTCCCTGGTGCGGCGTCAGGCGCCTTTTCGGATCGTTATCGTGAGGATGCCGGCGCTCTCCTCGACGCCGACGAAGTCATGACCGGCTTCGCGGCAGAACGCCTCGAAATCACGACGCGCGGCGGCGTCGGTGGCCTCGACGACGAGGAGCGCCCCGGGCGGATGATCGCGCAGCGCCTTCTTCGCCCGGAGCACCGGCAGCGGACATTTGAGACCCTTGGTGTCAAGCGTTCTGGTCATCGCTCCTCGGGCGCGGCGCGCTGGCTGGGGCGCCAGGATTCGAACCTGGGGTCACGGGACCAAAACCCGTTGCCTTACCGCTTGGCCACGCCCCACGCGAACGCCGTGGCAAAATAGGAACAATCCGGAACGCCCGCAACGGGCGCCTTAACACCCCGGAGCGGCGCCGTTATAGTGCGCCGACCGCGCGGTTGGGGGCCTCTGCGATGTCGACGACGCTGCCATGGAGTCTTAAGGGCGTGAGCGTCGATTCACGCCAGATCGCGCGCCGCGAGGCGGAAGCGCTCGGCATGACGGTCGGCGCCTGGCTCACGGCCGCGATCCGCGACGCCGCCGCCGACGCCGCGATCCCGGACACGGCGCAAACGGTCGGTCCTTCGTCGCTGCCGGAGAGCGATGAAGCGAAGGACCGCGAGATCGCGCAACTCCGGGCCGAGGTCTCCGCCCTCCACCATCGTCTCGCGAACCTCGCCGCGCTCGAGACCGAGAGTCCCGCACCCGCGACACGCCGCATCGCGATCGACCGACCCTTCGCCGCGCAACGGTGACGCGCCGAACCGATGCGTGACAACGCCCCGACGGCCGCGGCAGCCGCGCCCGAGACGGCCGAGGAGATCGACCCGGGCGCCGGTGCGCCCGGGCCGTGGAGCGTCAAGGGCATCGACGAGGCCACGCGCGAGATCGCGCGCGCCGCAGCGAGGGCGGCGGGCATGCCGGTCGGCCAGTGGATCGACCAGACGATTCGCCGCGCCGCGTCGATGCGCGAGACCGCGACCGTCACCAATACCGCCACCCACGGATCGGCGGCCGCTGGTCACGCGATTGTCGACGTCCCGCCCGCACCACCGAGCGCGCTCGTCTCGCGCGGAGCGCGCCGGCGTGCCCGCGCGTGGCTCCGCATCGCGGCCGGCCTCGTCGTCGGACTCGCGCTCGGCTTCGGGTTCGTCTGGCAGTACGGGCGTCCGGGCGCGTCGGCGCCGGTGCCGGACCCGACGCTCGCCCGCATCCAGACGCTTCTGACAGCGCTCCGCCTCGATCCCGGGCCGGCCGACGGGCGGCTCCGCGCCGACACGCGGCGCGCGATCGAGACCTTCCAGCGCTATGCCGGCCTCGACGTCGACGGCCGCCCGACGGCGGCGCTCCTGGCCGAGCTCGAGGCCGTCGCCGGCGCGGCCTCGACGTCGCGGTGACGACCCGTCACAACGGGGCGATCGCCGGCGCCTGATCGCGGAACCGCGTCGGCGCGATCCACCACGCGGGAAAGGCTTTCGCGAGCGCGGCCGCCGCGTGCTCGGCGGCCGGGCCGTCATCGTAGAGCGCGAAACATGTCGCGCCGCTTCCAGAGAGACGCGCGAGCCGGCAGCCCTCGCTCGCCGCGAGTGCGCGCAAGACATCGGCGATGACCGGCGCGACCGTGATCGCCGCCTCGGTCAGATCGTTCCGGCGATCGGCGAGCGCATCGAGGAGAGCGGCCGCGCCGCCGCCGCCCATGACTAAGGGGCGCGATGGTGCGAACGGTCCCCGCCGCGCCGCGAAGACGGCGGGTGTCGGGACCGCGACGCGGGGATTGGCAAGGACGACGCCGATCGCCGGCAGCAAGGGAGCGGGCGCGATCCGCTCGCCGATACCGGAGACGAGCGCCGGGCGCCCGAACAGGCAGACCGGCACATCGGCGCCTAGCGCGATCGCGATGCCGTGCCGTGCGCCGTCGTCGAGCGTGACGGCCCAGATGAGCTCGAGGAGACGGAGCGCTGCGGCGGCATCGGCCGAGCCGCCGCCGATGCCGGAGGCGATCGGGAGGTTCTTGGTGAGCGTGAGAGCCGCGCCGGGCGCAGCGCCGGCGGTATCGGCGAGAAGACGCGCGGCGCGGAGCACGAGATTGTCGGATCCTGCGTCCAACTCCGCGGCGAAGGGCCCGTCGATCGCGAGCCCGAGCGTGGGCGAGGCGCGCGCCGCGAGGACATCGCCCGTTTCGGTGAACGCGACAAGACTGTCGAGCAGGTGGTAGCCGTCATCGCGACGGCCGACGATCTCGAGATAGAGATTGACCTTGGCGGGTGCGTCGAGCCGGATCGTGTGACCGGCGGACGTCGCGATCAAAGCCCGCTCTTCTTGCCGTCCTCGCTAGCGTCCCGGCGCGCGGCGGCGCCGTCGCGCTCGACCGGCGGCAGGCCGCGCTCGAGCTTCTGCTTGAGCGGCTCGACGGTGTCCGGCTCGGGCTCGAGCGTGAGCGCGCGCTGCCACTGGAACCGCGCCTCGAGCACACGACCGACGCGCCAATAGGCGTCGCCGAGGTGGTCGTTGATCGTCGGATCCTGCGGGCGCAGCTCGATCGCACGCTCGAGATAGGTCACCGCGCCCTCGAAGTCGTTCATGCGATAGAGCGCCCAGCCGAGGCTGTCGACGATATAGCCGTCATTGGGCCGGAGCTCGACCGCACGCTCGATCATCTTGCGCGCCCGCTCGATGTGCTGGCCCTGGTCGACCCACGAATAGCCGAGATAGTTGAGGACGAAGGGCTGGTCGGGGCTGAGGTCGAGCGCCTTGAGGAAGTCGATCTCGGCCTTCGGCCATTGCTTCGAGCGCTCGTAGGCGATGCCGCGCGAATAGAAGAGCGACCAATGGCGCCGTTCGATGGTCGGCAGGCGGCGGATCGCCTGGTCATAGGCCTCCGCCGCCTCCTCGAAGCGCTTCTTGGTGCGGAGGATGTCGCCCAGGTTGACCAGCGGCTCGATGCGGCCGGGCTGCTCGTCCGCCATCGTGCGCAGGAGCGCGATCGCCTCGTCGGTACGCTCGAGCTCGTTGAGCGCGCCGCCCGTCCGAACGCGCGCCGCCCAGCCGAACGGCGAATCGCGCTTGACGGTCTTGAAGACCTCGATCGCCTCCTCCTGGCGGCCCATGTTCTCGAGGAGACCGGCGACCATCATCTGGGCGAGCGGAAAGTCGGGGCGGAGATCGAGCACCAGCCAGCCATAGATCAGTGCGATCTCGGGCGAGTTCTGTTGCACGAGCGTGCCGGCGACGTTGAAGAACGCCTCCGCCATGCCCTCGCGTGCACCGGGAACGAGGAGCGGCGGCGCGGTGCCGGCGGCGACGCGCGCGAGCGCCGTCTCCATCAGCGTCGCATCCGGCGTCTGGTCGCGGAAGCGGGTGTAGAGCGCCTTCGCCTCGTCGCGCCGGCCGGTCCGTTCGTAGAGCTCGCCGAGTGCCTGCACGACGCGGAGCGTGCCGCCGTTCGAGATCTTCTCGGCCTCCTTGTAGGATTTCTCAGCCGCGGCGCGATCGCCGGCAACCTCGGCGACGAAACCGGCGTGCAGTTGGCGCATGACCGCGAAGCCCGACAGCTTCTCGAGCGGCTCGAGCGCGCGGAGCGCCTCCTCCTTCTTGCCGAGCCCCGCCTGGACCCATGCCGTCAGGAGCGGCACCATGAACGAGTTGAGCCCGGTCTGCGGGACGTCCTTGAGGCGCGCCTCGGCCGCGGCGTAGTTCCCCGCCTTCACGTCGCCGACGATGAGATTGAGGCTCGCGAGCGGCGTCGCCTCGTCCTGATCGAGGAGGTGCTTCGCGATCACGGTCGCCTCCGCAATCCGTCCATCCGCCATCAAGGCGCGATACGACCGGCGCAGGAGATCGACATTGCCCGGATCGGCACCCAGCGCCTTGTTGAGATAGTCGGCGGCCGAACCGAAATCGCGCACGCGCTGCGCGTGGCGACCGGCGAGGTAGTTGCCGGCGGCGGTGCGACCGGAATCGAAATCGCTCACCTTGAGCGCGGCGTGCGGCTCGTCGGCGGCCGCGGTGAGAACGGGCGGGTCGGCGACGTCGGCGCAGCCCGCGACGATCGCGATCGCGGCTAACCCGGCGATCCAGCCGCCGCGACGGCCCGTCCTGACCGCGCCTTTCTCCGACACCGATCCGCGCTTCATCCGTTCCGCTTCCATATGTGCGCCCGCCCTCGACCCTGGCGGAAGACCGTGAACGCCGCGTTGACCGCGCGGGACGTCCGGCGGGCCAGTCTTGCACAATCCGCCGCCCGACGCCAAACGGCGCCCGTGGTAACCGTGTGTTAACAAAGGGCGTGCGGTCACATATTGGGATAGTTGGGACCGCCGCCGCCCTCGGGCACGACCCAGTGGATGTTCTGCGTCGGGTCCTTGATGTCGCACGTCTTGCAGTGGACGCAGTTCTGCGCGTTGATCTGGAGCCGGGGGTTGCCGCCGTCGGCGTCGCGCACGATCTCGTACACCCCGGCCGGACAATAGCGCTGCTCGGGCGCATCGTAGAGCGCGAGATTGATGCCGACCGGCACGCTCGCGTCCTTGAGCGTCAAATGCGCCGGCTGGTTCTCCTCGTGGTTGGTGTTGGACAGGAACACCGACGACAGCCGATCGAACGAAACGAGACCGTCGGGCTTGGGATAGGCGATCGGCTTGGCTTCGCGCGCCGGCGTTAGGCTTTCGTGATCGGGATGATGGCGGAAGGTCCACGGCGCCTTGCCGCGGAACAGATAGGTGTCGATCGCCGCATAGGCGAGGCCGGCGACCAGCCCCTTGCGGAAGGACGGCCGAATGTTGCGGACGCGGTAGAGTTCGTCCCAGACCCAGGTCTGGCGGAGCGCCTCGGGATAGGCGGTCACCTCGCGCCGGCCGCCGTCCTCGCGGAGGGCGTCGAACACGCATTCGGCGGCGACCATGCCGGTCTTCATCGCCGTGTGCGAGCCCTTGATCTTGGGCACGTTGAGGAAACCCGCGGCGCAGCCGGCGATCACGGCGCCCGGCATGGTCAGTCGCGGGATCGCCTGGAAGCCGCCCTCGTTGATCGCGCGCGCGCCATAGGCGATCCGTCGCCCGCCCTCGAAATAGGGGCGGATCGAGGGATGGGTCTTGAAGCGCTGGAACTCCTCGAACGGCGCGAGGAACGGATTGCAGTAGTCGAGCCCGACCACGAACCCGACGGCCACCTGGTTGTTCTCGAGGTGATAGAGGAAAGAGCCGCCATAGGTCGCGGTGTCCATCGGCCAGCCGATGGTGTGGACGACGAGGCCGGCCTTGTGCTTCGCCGGATCGATCTCCCACAGCTCCTTGATGCCGAGGCCATAGGTCTGCGGATCGACGCCGTCGCGAAGCCCGAAGCGTTCGAACAGGCCCTTGGTCAGCGAGCCGCGGCAACCCTCGGCGAAGATCGTTTGGCGGGCGCGGAGCTCGACGCCGGGGGTGTAGTTCGGACCCTGCGTGCCGTCCTTGGCGATCCCCATGTCGCCGGTTGCGACACCGACGACGGCGCCGGTCTCATCGTAGAGGACCTCGGCGGCGGCGAAGCCCGGGTAGATCTCGACACCCATCCCTTCCGCCTGCTGGCCTAGCCAACGGCACAGATTGCCGAGGCTGATGATGTAGTTCCCGTGGTTGTTCATCTGCGGCGGGGTCGGCAGACGGAACGAGCGGGATTCGGTCAGGAACAGGAACCGGTCCTCGGCGGCCGGCGTGGTCAGCGGCGCTCCCTTGTCACGCCAATCGGGGAGGAGCTCGTTCAGGGACCGCGGCTCGAACACCGCGCCCGACAGGATATGGGCGCCGACCTCCGATCCCTTCTCGATCACGCAGACCGACAGCTCGTGCGCGGCCTCGGCGGCGCGCTGCTTGAGGCGGATGGCCGCGGCGAGGCCGGCCGGGCCCGCGCCCACGATCACCACGTCGAACTCCATCGCCTCGCGTTGCATGTGCCGGCCCGCCGTCCCGATTCCGAGGGGCGTCTTTATCCCATGCGGGCGGGTGTCCGACAATCGGGGGTCGTGCTAGAGAGACGGGTCCGGACGGCCAGGCGGGCTTCCGATGTCACCCCGTGCGATGCCCGTGCGATGAACGATCTCGAACGACGCCAACTCATCGCCCTCTACGTCGAGGCGGGCGTCGACGAGCCGATCGACGCGACGCCCAACGATCGCTTCGCGCCCGCGCCCGAAGCCCGTCCGGCCGCCGCCGCGGCGACCGACCCAGTGCCCGCGGCGCGCGAGGCTCCCACGCCGGCCCCGACCACCC
>Ga0194132_10000355_pt1 | contig 94698 bp, 72 predicted proteins | sample TA2KigOf80mmetaG_FD_148612 | JGI IMG/M metagenome (GOLD analysis project Ga0194132, IMG submission 148612) | Freshwater microbial communities from Lake Tanganyika, Tanzania - TA2015054 Kigoma Offshore 80m | ecosystem: Environmental > Aquatic > Freshwater > Lake | place: Tanzania: Lake... | reverse complement strand
CGGTGTTGGAAGCGAAAGGGCGGTTGCCGGTGAGTGAATATGTGAGGTGCCGTGTAAGGTATTTCTGTGACGGAGCGATTTTTGGGAGCCGGGAGTATGTGGAGGAAATGTTCGGAGCGATGAGGGAACGGTTCGGACCGAAGCGGAAGTCGGGAGCGAGGCGGATGAAGGGAGTGGAGGAGGAATTGTTTGCGCTGAGGAATTTGAGGTTAAAAGTAATACGAGTGCCGGAGCGGGATGAAGGAGGGTGAGGGGAACTCTGGATGTGCGATTTTAGGTTTTGAATTTTGGATCGAGAACGAGATCGCGAGCGGCTGGCATGAGCTTTGGCGCAAGTCCGCGTTCTTGCCAATTTACACCAGGAATAGTCCGGCCCTGTAGAATTTATTTCGCGGGGGCGGCGGCGGCGGGTTTTTCCGGGGCGGATTGCTGTTCGGAACCCTTCTTGTAAACGATCGAGGCGAGGGCGATGCCCAGCCCGAGGATGACGGCAAAGACGATCCACTTCGAGCTGTTGTTTTGCTCCGCGAAAGGATCATCGAGCGACCATTCGGATCCCGGGGGGACCGCCGCCACTTTGGTGAGCGAGCCGCCGAACGGAACATTGATGCGGGCCTTCGCGTTGACCGCCCATCCGTTGGCGTCGAGGATGGGTCCGAGATTGCGCTTTCGCAATTTCAGGTACGCCATGACGACGGAAGGAAGCGAGATCATCACGAGGATGGCCAGGATGGCCAGGGGGATCTGCCACCAGGACAGGTCGAGCAATTTGCCGAAAATGGTCCCCAGCGCTCCCAGCAGCGTGGTGAGCACCAAACCGATTGCGGCCAAAGTGCCGGTGTCGATCTTCTTGGGCGGTTCGGCGGGCTTCGCTTTGTCCGCCTCACTCACCGATTTGGCGGTGGCTGCTGAATCGGCTGCCGCGGCTCTTTTCGCGATATTTTCCTCAATCATCCGCACCAACTTCTTGTACGGAGCGAAAAAGGCCTGCCGGATGCTGATGGGGTTGTCGATGATCTTGCTGATCGTGGCGTCCCAATCCCGGCCTTGCCGGTCGTAGAATACCCCGTTGCGACCGACCATGAGATTGTCCGAATCGCCGCCCGTAAACGCGGCCACAATTTGCATTTTTTCACCCGATCCCTTGCGCACACAATCGCAGTAGGCCAGATACGTGCCCGCCAGACCCGCCATGCTCGCGTGCTTGCCGGGATCCTCGACCCGCATGCAAAGTTCACAGCTTCTTTGATCGAGGTAGAGTGTGCCCGCCTGGAACATCGCCCTGTCGCGACGGTTGTAGAAATAGGTGAAGGAGACGTAGTTGTTCAGCAGGCGATGCATGTCGCGATGGTAGCGAACCAAGCGATCCACCGAGGCGATTCCGTTGGATTCCGGTTCCAGCGCCTTATCCTTCGCAATCAATCCCGCGAGCGTTTCCTTGGCTTTCCCCGCGAGCGTTTCCTCCAACCGCGCCAAACCCAGTTTTTCAACCGACGCTCCCGCTTTGGCGCCCAGCCAGGCTTCGTAGGCGGTAAATTTGTCCGACAACGACCGCCACTCGGATTCCGTCAGCGATGCTTTATCGCCCAGAATCGGCTTCACCACTGAGGCGTGAAATGCTCCCAAAGCCGTTGCCCAGCCTGGATTGACCCCTTCGACAAGGGGCAAAGGCTTCCCGGCTTCCACTCGGGCCAGCGGGAAATGGGCAAACTCGGAGCCGCCAGAAGAAAGGTCCTTGGTCCCCAAGGACAAATACTCGGCTTCTTGCCGGTTCACCGCCGTCAAGGCTCTGCTGTCGAAAGCCGCCAGGCGGCAACGGGCGAAAAAGTCGTCGATCTTGGCGCGAACCGCCTTGAGCGCGCTATGAGCTTCGGCTGATTTGTCCGCGAGCGGGAGGAACCCTGGTTCCTGGGCTTTCTTGGTCCAGGAGGTGAGGGCCGCGGCATCCGCGAAAAACTGATCGATCTTGGCCTGGGAAACTCCGGGTTTGCCGCTGCGGTCCGTCTCGGCACCCAGGCAAGCGATAATGTCCTTGATGACGGCTTTGGTCGCGTCGTCATCGGCCGAGCTCTCGGTGACGATGCCGTCTCCGTTGAATCTCGTCTGGACGAAGATCCGCGCTTGATCCGCCGTGTCCTCGGCACTGATTTCGGTGGCGTCGGCCTTTCCGAGATTGGCGAGGATTTGCTTCGCCGCGGCCAGGACCTGTTTGCCTTCCGGGCTGGAGTCTTGGATGGCGGCAAGAGGCAGAGAGTTGCGGCCTTTGGTCAAGTCATCGGGGTTCTTGAGCAAAGAACCGGCCCAGCGGACGGCGGCGAGGATTTCCGGCGGGCGAATCCGTCCGTCCTTGTCGCTATCGATCAAATCGAGCGTTTGCGTGTCGAATTCGACGCCGCGGGTTGGGCAGGCCAGGGCGACCCAAAGTTTTTGGTCCAATTGATCCAGGCTGAGCAGGTCAGCGCCGGTTTCGAGGAGGACTTGGTCAAAACCGCCGGCACGGAAAAACTTCCAACGATGCTTGGTGGGCGAGGGGGAAGATCGGGAGGTGGTCATAGAGCGGGGGGAGACTAGAGGGAGTTCCGCCTGAATCAAGCCCACCGTTGGGATCGCTCTTTGAACCCGTGCATCCCGAAGCCGTTGGTAGGGCGGGCCTGTCCCAGCCCGCCGCCCACTGGATGCAAAACATCATGCTCCGGCGGCGCGCCGGGACGGACGCGCCCTACCTGCATCACCGGCAACATCGGGATGCACCGTCTTTGAACTCACCCACGGCGAATTCGCAAGACGCCGGCCGGGGCGGGGCGTTTGGAGTCCCGCTTTCGGGCGGAAAGCGCGGCGGCCCGTGTTGGCTCGGCCCTCAGAGCCCGATGCGGGGATGCTACCGCCTCGCCGCCTTGGCTGGCCCCAAAATCTCTCTCCGCAGGACCCTTGCCGAAATCACAAAGAGGCTCTCAAGCCAAGATTTCCCTCACCACGTGTCCATGCACATCCGTGAGCCGGAAAGGGCGACCGTCGAACGTGTAAGTCAGGCGTTCGTGGTCTAGTCCGAGCAGGTGCAGAACGGTCGCGTGGAGATCGTGCATATGCACTTTGTTCTGCACGGCGTAATGGCCGAAGTCGTCCGTGGCGCCGAGCGCGAAACCGGGCTTCACCCCGCCTCCCGCCAGCCAAACGGTGAAACCGCCGGGGTTGTGGTCGCGTCCGGTGCCGTTTTTCTCCGCGTATGGGGTACGCCCAAATTCGCCGCCCCACCAGACAAGGGTGTCTTCGAGCAGGCCGCGCGACTTGAGATCCGCCAGGAGTCCCGCAATTGGCTTGTCCACGGCGCGGGCATGATCTGCGTGTTTGGCCAAATTGGAATGCTGGTCCCAACGGGGGTTCGCAGTGTTGTCGCCGTAATTCACCTGGACGAAGCGCACGCCAGACTCGCACAAGCGGCGAGCCATGAGGCATTGGCGCCCGAAATCGTCGGTATCCTTCTCGCCAATGCCGTAGAGAGCGAGCGTGGAGTGCGATTCACCCGCGAAGTCCAGCACGCCGGGCGCGTTCATCTGCATGCGCCAGGCCAGTTCGTAGGCGTTGATCACAGCCTCAAACTCCGCGTCGCCGGGGTGCGCCCGAGTCTGGCCGGCGTTCAAGGCTTGGATCAGGTCGAACTGGCGGCGGCTCGCGGCATGGGTGGAAGCGCCGGAGAGGTTGCGAATCGTTTGTGCCCCGGCCGGTTGACCGGCCACGCCGACGGCAGTGCCTTGGAAAACAGGAGGCAGGAAGGCGTGGCCCCAATTGCGAGCGCCGCCATTTCCCAACGGGGGGGCGATGGAGACAAAGCCGGGCAAATTCTCGTTCTCCGTTCCCAAGCCGTAACTCACCCAGGCGCCCATGCTCGGTCGGATAAAGTTGGTCGAACCGCAATGGAGAAAAAGCGTGGCGGGTCCGTGGGCCACGCCTTCGGTGTGAAGCGAGTGGATGAAGCAGAGGTCGTCGATATGCCGCGCAACCTGCGGAAACAGTTCGCTGACCCAATGTCCGCTCGCACCGTGGCGGGCGAATGACCACGGTGACTTCAGCACGCGTTGGTCCGTGCCCCGATGGCCCGTGTTGGCCAGGGTACGGGCGTCGTCGAAGGGGAGTTGCTTCCCGTCATCGCGGTCCAGGCGTGGCTTGTAATCAAAAGTGTCCACCTGGCTCGGTCCTCCCTGCATGAACAGGAAGATGACGCGACGAGCCCGCGGACGAATCATCGGCGCTTTCGGAGCGAGTGGATTCGTGTAGGCATGGGCGCGGGGGCTGAGCATTCCGGCCAGCGCCAGTGAGCCAAAACCGCAGGCCAGGCGCCAAAGCGCTTCGCGGCGGGGCATGGAAAGCAACGAGCTCACACCGAAATTCATAGGCCAAACGGCCGGTTCGGACAAGGTTCAACGGCGGTTGGCCCGATCGACTGCGGAGCGCGGTGTTGACCTCGACATGACACACAAACTTAGCCTTCCAGACAGGAGACCGATTTTCGGTCAAGCATGGCAGGGTCAAAACATGACGCGCCGGCGGACCCATGGCCGAAGCGGCGGGAACGCCGCGACCCGGCGCTCCGCGCACCTTTCCGACAACTTGTGGCCGCCCTGGGCGGCCCGGCATCGTCCAACTTCCGCTTGATTGGCTGGCTCGGTTGCCCAGACTCCGCGAGCGCTGCCTCGCGTCCCATTGAAGAAGACTTTTCTGACCCACCCGGAACTCGCCGTCCTTTTCTTCCTCCACGGAGCCGCCTTGAGCGCTTGGTTCGTGCCGCTGGGCCGGGTTTTGGATAGTCACGAACTCGGGTCCGCAAAACCGATGGCTTACGCGGCCTCGGCCATCGCGGCCTTCGTCTCGCCACTTTGGTTTGGAGCCATGGCCGATCGCCACGCGTCCCCCGTCAAGGTCCTCCGCGGGCTGGCCCTGGCCACTGCGGCCTCAATGTCCCTGGCCAGCGCCGCGATCCACTGGAAGGCCGGACCGGGCCTTACCTTGCTGGCCATTCAGGTGCATTCGCTGTGCTCATCCCCCACCTGGCCGCTTTCCTGCACGGTGGTCTTTGCGCGGCTCGCAAACTCCAAACATGAGTTCGGCCCGCTCCGCGCGGTTGGGACGTTCGGATGGATGGCGGGTTGCTGGCTTGTGAGCGCCTTGGGCGCCGACGCCTCCCCTGGGTCGGGGTTTGCGGGCAGCCTGATCTGGCTCGGGGTCGCCGCCATGACTTGGCGGCTTCCGAAGGTTGAAGCGCCCAACTCGTCCGAAGGATTAACCCTCCGCCAGCGGCTGGGCCTCGACGCTCTCGATCTCCTGCGCGTGTCCGATCACCGCATCGTCTTTTTCACGGCGGCCCTGCTGAACGTCCCGCTGGCGGCATTTTACCCCTACACACCACCTCACCTGCGCGAACTCGGCCTGGAGCGGACTTCGGCCTGGATGACGCTGGGCCAAATCACCGAGATCGCCGCCATGTTCATGCTCGGCGGCTTGATCACGCGCTGGCGGTTGAAGTGGATTTTCGTGGCCGGACTGAGTTGCGGGGTGCTGCGCTTCGCCTTGTGCGCCCTCGATCAACGCGGCTTCATCCTCGGTGGCATTGCCCTCCACGGTTTCTCTTACACCCTTGTCTTCATTACCGCCCAGATTTACATCGATGAACGGATCGATCCGGCTTGGCGGGCCCGAGCGCAAGCCCTCCTGGTCCTGCTCACCAGCGGATTTGGGAATTTAGCGGGCTACCTGGGCACCGGTTGGTGGCATGCATATCTTACCGGCCCGCAAGGCACCCGCTGGAGTCTTTACTGGGCTTCCCTCGCCGCCAGCGTGGGATTTCTGCTTGTCCTCTTCCTGGTCGCTTACCACGGACGTCCGGATACCAAGCGGACCGGTCGAACACGGACAACTTCACCTTCCGACTAACTTGATGGTGAAGTTACTCACCGTTCCGCACCCCGATCCGGTGGAGTTCTTTTGCTGAAAACCGCAATTGATCCGCATCGATCTATCGCAAGATCTTGGCGGCAAAGGCCTGTCTCATGATTCGATGGGTCACCCTGCGGATGCACCTCAACTTTTGGCAGGCCTCTGACGCTCAAGCTTTTGCGCAGCTCGACGCTTCTGAATCGCCGTTTCCAGGCTTCCCGATTCCACGGTTCCACCTTCGGTCCGTCCGCAGGATGCGTCCTGGACTCCGCTACTGCGGATCCCATTTGATCCAATCGAAAAACCCGAGCTCTTCAAGGCGGAGCCGCAACGATTTTTGGGCCTCCTTTGAGAGTCCTGCGTGGGGCAGACGCGGGGGTCCCACGTTCACTCCAAGCATGCCCATCAAGGCCTTGGAGGCGGCCATGTAACCGAACGACGAAAGCAAGGCCACCAGACAAACCGAGCGCCGCTGTTCCATGCGTGCGTCCTCCATTCGTCCGTCGGCGAAGGCCTTCACCAACCGGTGATAAAGGGGTGCCGCGAAATTGTAGGTGCTGCCGATCCCGGCACGACCGCCTAGCGCCAATGCGGCGAGCAAGAACTCATCGCATCCAAAGGTAATGGTCAGCTTCCCCTCACAAGCCAGCAAGCACTGTTGGAACATCGCCAAGTCGTGATTGCTGAATTTCAGGCCCCCCAAATTGGGAATCCGCGCCGACGCACGCTCCAGGAATTCGCCCATCGGGAACGCCACGCCGGTCATGGACGGAATATCATAATAAAAAAACGGCAGTTCGGGTGCTGCTTCGGCCACCTTCTCCGAGCATTCAACCAGTAAATCCAGAGTGCGCGGCTTGAAATAGCAGGGAGGGATGGCGCTGAAGGCAGCCGCCCCTGCCCGGGACGCCCGGTTGGCCAGGATTCTTGCATCCTCCACACTATTCGCACCCACATGAACCATGACTTTCAAAGTCGATCCGCGCGTCACACTCATCCAGCGGTCGGCCAAGGCCAGCCTCTCTTCCAGAGTCAGTGAATGGCTCTCGCCCGTGGTTCCACCCACAAAAGCAAACTCAACCCCCTGTCGAACCAAATGGGCGGCCTGATGCTCGATCGCGTCGAGATGCATTTGGCCATCGTCCCGGAAAGGCGTGTGGGTAGCCGCGACCAAGCCAGTGATGGGAAACGATTTCATGAGGGAGCACTCCCAGGCTCGCGGCGTGAAGGTTGAATCAGCAGCATCAGCACCACCGAAACCGTCGCGATTCCTGCAAAAACTCCAAAAATGACATTCAAGGGTACCTGCCGATCCCGCAAAATTCCGAAGCCCCAATCGGCGAAGCCGCCGCAACTGATGCTGACCATATTCATAAGGCCATACCCTGTGGCCCGGAGCTGGGGCCGGGCAATCTGACACAAAATAGGCATGTTGTTGCAATCGAAGGCGCCCCATCCCAACCCGAATACAATCAGGAAAACCACCGCCACCGTGAGGCTCCCCGCGTTGCCCACCCCAAACAGCGCCGGGATCAACAGGCTGATCCCCAATGCCCCCACATAAATCCGGCCTCGTTCCGTTCGCTGGCTCCATTGGTCCGCGAGCCAGCCTCCACCCATGGCCCCCAGCACGGCTGCGACCTGCCAGTACAGCGTCGCCGAGACCCCCGCTTTGCCCTGACCAATGTTGAACTGCTGCTTCAAAATCGCCGGCATCCAGTCCCTCACCACCCAAGCCGCAAGCGCCGGCAAGGTAAAACAAAGCACCAACAAGACAAATGAGCGGTTCCCGAATAACTCCTTCACCGCCGCGCCCATCGCCGGCTTGGGATCCGATTCCGCGACCGCCCGGGCCGACGCCGGGGCATCTTTCAAGAGGAAGACCAGCGGAATGGAATAGAGGATTCCTGCGATGCCCGTGAAATCAAACACCCGGCGCCATCCAAACCCCGGATCCTCCGCCAAATAACCCGTGAACCCACCGGAAATCACACCCGCATAAATCGCCATCTGATGCAATCCCACCGCCCGGGACCGCGTGGATCCTGAATGATACTCGGCGATCAAAGACAGTGCCGCCGGAATATAAAACGCCTCGCTAATTCCCATCAGGGATCGCGTCCACAGCAATCCGTCATACGTTTGCACATGCCCGGTGGCCCAAGTCACCGCGGACCAGACAAACAGGCTCCCACAGATCGTGAGCCTGCGGCTGAATCGATCCGCAATGTAGCCTCCCACGGGGCTCAGGATCGCATAAACCCACTTGAACTGCCCCAGCATCATCCCCCAGTTCGCTTCGGTCCCGATCGAAGGAATATCCTTCATCACCGAGAACTTCATCGCCGCCAGCATCTGCCGGTCGAGATAGTTCAGCAAAGCCACCGGCCACAGCAGCAGGACCACCATCCACGCCAAGCGGCCCGCGCCCGCCCAGCCTCCGCCGGTCGCGTCCGAATCCGAGGGTTGAGTCTGCTGCGGCACGCCCCAATGACCCGATCATTGCGCCGAGAACGCAAATACGCTCGTGCTGTTCCAGGTTTGGCCTGGACGCAACACCGGCGAGGGAAAGGCCGGTTGATTGATGGAATCCGGGTAATGTTGGGTTTCCAGACAGAGCCCGCCGTGCTGGAGGTGATTGCCCGTGTAGAGCTGCACACCAGGTTCGGTGGTGCTGACGTCCATCACTCGCCCGGTTTTCGGATCCACCACTTTTCCAGCCGTTCGCAGCACTCCCTTGTCTCCGGTGACCACAAAGTTGTGATCGTAACCGTTCAGCTTGGGCTTGAGTTGCTCGATGCGCGATCCGACGCGCGTGCGCGTGGTGAAATCCAATGGGGTGCCGTTCACACTCGCGATGGCCCCGGTCGGAATCAACTCATCGTCCGCCGGTGTGTATCGATCCGCATTCAGCCAGAGCTCGTGATCCAGCACATGGCCTTCACCCGCCAGATTGAAGTAAGCGTGATTGGTCAGATTCACGGGAGTCGCCTTGTCTGTCGTCGCAAGATAATCCATGCGCAGCTCATGGGAATCGGTCAGAGTGTAGATCACTTTCACGTGAAGGTTCCCCGGATATCCCTCTTCGCCATCCTTGCTCAAATAACTCAGTTCAACGGATCCTTCGTTCGGCTTCGCCGGCAGAACCCGCCCGGTCCACACCACACTCGCAAAACCCTTTCGCCCTCCGTGGATGTGGTTTCGCCCATTGTTGGCCGCGAGCGAATACTCCATGCCATCGATCTTGAACTTGGCTTTGGCGATGCGATTGGCGAAACGCCCGATGACCGCGGCCGACCCGCGAAATCCTTTCAAATACTCATCCAACGAAGCGGCTCCGAGCACGACATTGGCCATCTTGCCTCCGCGATCCGGAGCTTGAATTTCCGTGATGATAGCCCCGTAAGTGATGATCTTCACCACCATCCCTTTCGAATTCCTGAGGGTGAACTGTTGCACCCCGGCGCCGTCGGGCATTTTGCCATAATCCGAGGAGGATACCCGTTCAAACGAGGCCGACAGTCCGGTGGTCGCGAGAAAAAGAAACGCCAAGAGGGCGGTGCCCATGGCGAGGGAGGAACATTGCATGAGCCGATCTTGACCAACGCCCGAGCCAAGGCAATGGGAAAGAAGGCCGTCTCGGTTCAGGCGGTGCATCCGCACGTTGTCGGGGCGCGCCGTTCACGGCGCTTCCGCGCGCGCCCACCGGCCGCGGCGATCTCCTCCCGCTCCACAGCCCGCCCTGGGTGAATGCTTCGCCCTGGCAGCAACCTGGCCCGTTGAACCTGCCATGCCCCTTTGCAGACACGCCCTCCAGCGGCGTGAACGCCGCGTCCCGGCGCTGCCGCGCGCATCACCTCAACCTGTGGATGCGTGCGATTGAGGAGGCGCCGCGAAGTGGGTCCACTTCCGGAACGGGATCTGGCGTGTTCCGGTGCATCCAAAGGCTGTTGATGACCGGGTAGTCGTGGTAACTCAAACAGCCCTGTCCGCTGTAGCGCAGGCTGCCCAGCCTGCGGGGCGACGAAGGGAACCAGGCGCGTGGAGAGGATGGAAGTGCCTCGTTCTTCGTCATGTCTTTCTCATCCAGGCCTTTGCAAATCTTCACGACGTTCAACTGCCGTTTTAAGGTTAAATTCCAGCTCGCCTCCCATTCCAAATTTCGTCAGTCTCCGCCCCATGATCGATTCCCGTTCCACCCGCCGGTTCGCGGCCCTTGCTTTCATGCTCGCCACCCTCCTCCCCGACCCTCTGCGCCTTGAGGCCGCCATGGGCGTGGGTGCCAAACCTCTGACTGGTGCCGAAATCCTGTTCGACGGCACGCGAAAAATGCTCGATGAGAAGTGGACTTATTGGATGGGACCGCGCTTCGCGTCCACGCTCCCCATCAAGTGGAAGATCGTCGAGGATCCGGTGGACTCCGGCACGGTCATGATGACCGATGACCCCGCCGCGGCAGGCGGCAAGTACGGAGCCGCCGATATTGTCACCAAGAAAGAATTCCGCGATTTCCGGCTTCATGTCGAATTCCTGATCATGAAACCCGGAGGGAACAGCGGGGTTTATCTGCAAAACCGCTACGAGATTCAGGTCCTGGACGGCGACAAGACCAAGCATGGCATGGGGGCCATCATCAATGAAACAGAATCGCCCTACGACGCCTATCTCGGCACCGGAAAATGGAACGCCTACGACGTCGTGTTCCGAGCGGCTCGCTTTCAAAACGGCAAGCGCGTCGAAAAGGCTCTCGTCACCGTGTATTTCAACGGCAAGAAAGTCCACGTGAATCACCCCATCCACAAAGTCTGGGGCGGAGCGAACTCTGGCCTCGACGGTGGCAGGGAGGGCGGCGAAGGGATCACCGACGTTCCCGGCGGTTTGAAACTGCAGGCCGAAGGCCACGATGTCCGCTATCGGAACATTTGGATCAAGCCGCTGGACTTGAGGGAAGCCAACACCGATCTCGCCGATTGATCCAAGTCAACGCGGGGCGTTCGGATGGCGGATGTCCACGGCTTCGCACAGATACACCACTTCCTCGGCGAAGTTCTTGGCGTGGTCCGCCACGCGCTCCAAGGCCTTGGAGATCACCATCAAATGCAAACAGCGGCTGATCGTGACAGGACGCTCGACCATGTAGCTCGCCAGTTCCCGCTGCAATTGCTTGTTCAGAAGGTCCACCTCCTTGTCGCGGGGAATCACCTGCCTCGCTCGCTCGGCGTCCAGGGTCACAAAGGCCGTGAGGGCTTCGTGCAACATGGCCAAAGCGAGCTCGCTCATGCGAGGGATGTCCACATAAGGTTTGAGCTGGGGCTCTTGATTTAAATCGAGAGACCGCCGCGCGATCGTCGTCGCCTCGTCCCCTATCCTCTCCAAATCATGGGAAATCTTCATGGCCACCGTCACGGTGCGCAAATCCCGGGCCAGCGGGGCCTGCGCCAGCAGTGAAATGGACTTGTCGTCGATCTCAATCTCCAGCCTGTCGAGCTCGCGGTCGTCCTCGATCACTTTGCGCGCCAGGGCCTCGTCCCGGTCCACCAGCGCCTTGATGGCGTTCCCCACCGCGGCCGCCCCGCGGCTCGTCATGGCCAGCAGAAGGTCCTTGAGCTCTTGCAATTCCTGTTCAAAATGATGGGTCATAAGATGGCTTCGCTTCTCCCCGCGCCGGCCTCGTCGCTCAGCCGAAACGCCCGGTCACATAATCCTCGGTCTGTTTCTCGCGCGGATTGGTGAAGATCCTCCGAGTGGTCCCGAATTCGATGAGCTTTCCAAGATAAAAGAAGGCTGTGTGATCCGAAATGCGCGCCGCTTGCTGCATGTTGTGAGTGACAATCACAATCGTAAACTCACGCTTCAACTCCAGAATCAACTCCTCGATGCGGGAGGTCGCAATGGGATCCAGGGCCGAGGCCGGTTCATCCATCAAAACCACCTCGGGCCGGATCGCAATGGCGCGCGCAATGCACAAACGCTGCTGCTGACCGCCGGACAGACCCAGCGCGCTGGAGTGCAAACGGTCCTTCACCTCTTCCCACAGGGCCGCCCCCCGCAAGCTCGTCTCCACCGCAGTCTCAATCTCGGACTTCGTGCGCACCCCGGCCAGCCTGAGTCCATAGGCGATATTCTCGAAAATCGATTTCGGGAATGGATTCGACTTTTGGAAAACCATCCCGACCTTTTTTCGCAATTCGATCACGTCCACTTCGGGCGCGTGGATGTCCTGGCCGCCGATGGAGACCTTTCCCTCAATGCGCACGCTGTCGATCAAATCATTCATCCGGTTGAAACAGCGGAGGAAAGTTGATTTCCCGCACCCGGATGGCCCGATCAAGGCGGTCACCTCCTTCTCCGGTATCGTGAGGGTGATCTCCTTCAGCGCTTGCGTTGAGCCATAATACAGGGAGAGCCGCTCTGTCTCGATGAGCGTCGACGCGGGGGGGGCGGCGCCGTCCGCGGCGCGAGGCACCAGACTTTTGGGCACGATGGAATCAGTCATGCGGGTCGGAAGATCTCGTTGATTTAGGACAAGGAGCGCAGCTTGCGCCGCATCTGCGCCCGAACCAGGATCGCCACAAAATTCAGCAGAAAAGTCAGCCCCAGCAACACCACCACGGTGGCATATAAAATCGGACGCGTGCGTTCGATATCCGGCGATTGGGTGGACAGAATGAAAACATGGTAGCCCAATTCCATAAACTGATCCGTCAAGCGGGATGGGAGTTCGGCCATGTAGTAGGCCGCGCCGGTGAACATGATCGGCGCCACTTCGCCCGCCCCCCGGCTTACCGCGAGAATGCTGCCGGTCATAATGCCCGGGAGGGCCTGAGGGATGACGATTTTCATCACCGTCTGCAGTTTCGTCGCTCCGAGCGCCAAGCTGGCTTCCCGCAATCCGTTTGGAATCGCTTTCAACGCCTCTTCCGTCGCCACGATGACCACGGGCAGCGTGAGGATGGCCAGGGTCAGCGCGGCCCAGAGGATCGCCGGCTTCCCCCAGACTGGCTCGTCTGCCTTTCCCAGAATCGCGTCCATGTTTTGGCCCACAAAGTTGATAAAGAACCCCAATCCAAAAAGCCCGAACACGATCGAGGGCACCCCTGCCAGGTTGTTCACGGCTCCACGGATGACCCGGGTCATGACCGAATTGCTCTGGGTGTATTCGGTCAAATACACAGCCGTGATCACTCCCACGGGAACGACGGCGATGCTCATCAAGATCACCAGGGCCGCCGTGCCAAAAATCATCGGCATCACGCCCGCGTGATCCACATTGAACATGTCTTTTTCCGTGCCCCCCGTCACAAAGCGCCAGGACAAGCTGGGCCAGCCGAAATAGGCGATGTTGCCCAGGATCACGAACAGAATGGCCACAATGAGCAGCGTCGCGAGCCCGGTCAGCGCCGAGAACCCGTTCGACGCGTAGTCGAACCGCACCCGGGCAAATGGATTCCCGCCTTTCGGAATCGTCATGGCTTCGCCCCCCAAGCTATGCCTTCCCCTCCATGCGCGCCTTCAGTCGGTAAATGACAAGGTCGGCGATAAAATTCGACACGAAGGTCACCGCAAACAGCAGGGCTCCGATCATGAACAAAATCCGGTAATGGTGGCCTCCAAAAACCGTCTCCGCCAGCTCTGCCGCAATCGTGGCCGTGATCGTCCGCGTGGAATCGAAAAGGCTCAAGGACATGATGCTGGCATTGCCGCTGGCCATCAGCACAATCATGGTTTCCCCAATCGCCCGGCCAAATCCCAGGACGACGGCCGCGAACACCCCGGGCATCGCCGCCGGCAGCACAATCTGCCAGGCGGCCTGCCACGGCGACGCTCCCAGGGCTAGCGCCGCCTGCGTGTAACTGCGAGGCACACTGGTCAGGGCATCCTCCGCGATGGAAAAAACCACAGGAATAATTGCCAACCCCAAGGCCATACCCGCCACGAAAGCGTTGAGACGGGATTGATATCCCAGCACTCCTTGCAACACACTGGCCATCACTAACAAAGCGAAGAAGCCCAGCACCACGGAGGGAATGCCCGACAGCAGTTCAATGCAGGGTTTGACCCATTCCCGAATCGTCGGACGGGCCAGTTGGGAAACATAAATTGCGGCCGCCAAGGCCAGGGGAACCGAAAACAACAAGGCCACGCACGTCGCCTTCAAACTCCCCAGGACTAAAGGCACAATGTTATATTTGTGAATCCCTGACACGGGCTGCCAGATGTATTCGGGCTTATCGTATCCCGTCCATTGATGCGGACCCAGCAGGTAACGCCAGGAGGTGGTGTTCAACGCCGCATCCTTGTCGTTCGGAATCTCCTTCTGCTGCTCCACCTTCACCTCCATCAACGCCTGCATCGTTTCCCGATCCATCTCCGCGAACTGCTTGGCAGACAACCCCAAGTACGACCTCAGCTGTTCCTTGGGCATCTGGTCCATCTGCTCGACTGGAATGACCTCCTGGACCGCCGAGCTGCTCATGCTCCCCAGGAAGATGGGGAGGCCCTCGCGCATCACGAAAAGGAAGATCAGAAAGATCATCACAATCGCCGAAAGGGATACCCCGAAGATCACCCTCTCCGCCAGCCACTCCCAAAGATTCGCGCGGTGGCCGCGCCGAATCCCCATCCATCCAATGGTGCGCTTCGCGTCCACCCGCTCAGTTCCTCAAATGCTTGGGCAGCGGGAAATACCCCACGTCCTTCACCACCTTTTGCCCGTCTTCCGTCTGAATCCAGCCGAGATAATCACGGATTTCACCCTTGTCCAGGGCGGGGTTGACGTAGATGTAAAGGTAACGCCAAATCGGATACTTCTGGCTCAACACGCTCTCCTCGGTTGGTTCCACGGCGGGCGATCCGGAGTCCTTCTTAATCTTCAAGTGCCTGGCACCCGCCCCGTAGGCCGCCCCGCCGTACCCGATGCCACGCTTGTCTTTGGCCACGGCCTGCAAGACCGCCGCCGTCCCCGGCATGGTCTGGGCCGAAGAGGCAAAATCTTTGCCCTTGAGAACGTGTTCCTTGAAAAACTCGTAAGTACCGGAACTGTTTTCTCGGCTGTACACCGTAATCGGAGCGTCTGCCCCGCCCACGTCCTTCCAGTTCTTGATCTTGCCCGTGAAGATTCCTTCCAACTGCTCCATGGACAACTCCTGCACCGCGTTGTCAGCGCTGACATAGATGGAAAGGCCGTCCACCGCCACTTTGTACTCGGTCGGACGTTTGCCAAACGCCTTGATGCAAGTCTCGATTTCCTTCGCGCGAATCTTGCGCGAAGCGTTACACAAATCCGTGGTCTGATTCTGCAAGGCCGCGAATCCAGTGCCCGTGCCCCCGCCGGTAACCTGGATCTTCGTGCCCGGGTTCTTCCCCATGTAAGTCTCAGCCCACTTTTGGGCAAGAATAACCAAGGTGTCCGATCCTTTGACCGTGATGTTACCCGCACGCACGGGGATAAGCGCCAGCAGGACCGCTGCCGCCATGAGGAACTTCTGTTTCATGTTTTGTCTCCTGATGATTAATGGATAAGTGATTGTTGAACCCGTGTTCCAAATAGGTTTCGCGACGGATCGCCTAGAACTTCCAGGCCGCGTCCACCTGAATGCGATGCATCATACTCTCGGAGTCCGCCGGCGACTCGTTGATCGCTTCCATGCCATACCATTTGGCAGATAATACCAACGAATCGAACGGGGAATAGGCTATCCTCACCACGTGCCCTTTCAAATTGGTGCCGCCACCATAGCCCCCTCCCAGTGCCGAGTTCGGCAGCGCGGTCTGATAAAAGGTCCCCGTGTCCGAGTCGGTGAATTCCTCATACCAAGCGTCGGCCCCCAGGAATTTGTAAGTGTAGGAAACATCCCACAACCCCTTCTTGCCCGACTTCCCAAACAACACCCCTAAACTGAATCCTTCATTGCCCTCAGCAGCGTCGATATTGCGCAGATAGTCGCCCGAGAGCCTGATCGGAAACGGCCCCTCATACATCGGGAAAGATTCGAGGGAGTAGGTCAGGCCCGCGTCCGCGTAAACCAAGCTGAAGTCGTGGACCGGTGCCTCATCCGCCCCGCGGGTGTTGCCCCGCTGCGAGTTGGGCACATCCCGGTTCTTGAGGTTTTGCTCTTTTTGAATCGCCAGCAGGCCGGCACCGAAGGACGTGGACACATGCTTGTTCCACATCGAATCCAGTCGCAATTGGGTTCCCGCCAGCCACGGATCCTGGCTGTTCCCACTCAGCTCGTCCAAGGCAAAGCCGGCTGTTGCCCACTTGGCCACATGGTCCTGGCTGAGATTGTAACTCAGAGTCACGGCCACCCCTTCAGGCGTGTAATCGTTGTCGAAGACGAGGTCCGAGGTTGTGAAAGGATTCTCGATCTTCCCTAAAGCGACGGAGCCGCTCCAGTCCGGGGTGTGCAGCGGCGACCATTTGGCATAAGCCAAATCCAGGAAAATGCCCTTCTTGGAGGCGTTATTCTGAAAAGTCTGGTTGTTTGAAATGGGATCAAGGCCGGATCCCAGCGCCGCCGCCGCTCCATCCAAGTCTCCGGATCCGAGGCGGAAACCCACCTCGAAGTCATTCTGAAGATTGGCGGTGACACCGAATCGCAGGCGATACCGCATGCGATGGCGATCCACGCTCGCGGGATTCTCGGCGTAGAATCCCTCGAATCGGCCGCGCATATCCCCGTTGAATTTCAACGCCGTCACCCAGTCGGGTAGACCCGACTTGACTGAATAGGCCGTCGTAAATCCCTTGTCGGCCTCGTCTCGCAGTTCTTGGGCTTCCTTGGAATTCAGGATCCCCTTTTCCACCAGTTTGTCGATGAGCGCGTCAGCCGACTGAGCCTGAGCGCCCGGTATCGCGGCACCCGCCGAAGCCAGCAGCGCGGCCATCGCAATCCTCGTTCTTGTCGTTTTCATGGTTCGTGTAGTTGCACCGAATGCCGGCAAGCTAGTGAGAGGGAGTGACACGCAAAGGTCAGCAATGTGACAATCAGGTTACGATCACAATGCGTTCTTCACTGTTATCGGTGGAATAGAGCGAACGGACAGGGCGGAGCCGGCGCAGGACAGTCCCGCCGGGACGAACGAGGGAGCGCGGCTGGGTCGGAGACCAGCCGCAGCGCGCGGACAGGCCTGAAAATCTTCATCCTCTCCCTGCGAAGAATGAGCGGGGAGAGGATGAGGAGAGGGGTAGGTTGAGCATTCCCCTCTCTCCGGCTCTCTCCCCACTCGTGCCTCGCGGGGCGAGACGGAAAACGGTTCTCAAGTTTCGATGGATCACCCTGCGGATCCGCCTCAATTTTCGGCAGGCCTCTGACGTTCAAGCTTTTGCGCAGCTCGACGCTGCTGAATCGCCGTTTCCAGGCTTATCTGCGGCATGGGGGGTCACCCGGGCTGGCACCTTTCGCACCAAACGGTCGTCCTGCCTCCCACCACGTCCCGCTGCAAGGGTTTCCCATCGCGCGGACAGCATCCACCTTGCTTCCAGCGGTGCCGAAACAGCCAACTCGAAGGCGGATCTGAAAAATCGGGTGCCACATGCTTCAAGGCTCCCAAACTTACACTCCGCGTCTGCCTCCAAAGCGTCGCCAGTTCCTTCTCTCCCAAACGGGCCGCCTGAGTCCGAGGATGCATTCCAGCCCTCCACAGAATCTCATCGGCCATCCAATTGCCGACGCCCGGAAATCCTGCTTGGTCCAACAATGCAGATTTGAGTGGAGTGCGCGCGCGCCGACGCAGAAAGTCACAAACCCACTGGAAGGAGAACGCCTCGCTATGGGGTGCGGGCGGCAGAAGCGACCACCACTCCGGCCATCCCGAACTTCGCTCAAAGCGCAACCGGCCAAAGCAACGCGGATCGGAGAAAACCAGGGATCGCGAGCGCTGCTTCAACATCAAGTGATCGTGCTTGCACCTTGCATAAGCTGGCGATTCACAGCGCAATGAACCCGTCATTCCCAGATGAACTCCCAGCCAGCATCCCCCGGAAAACCCAAAAAGCATCTGCTTCCCATGGGAGTGCGATTGTTCCAATCGTTTTCCCTTCAAAGCCCCTTCCAACTGGGTCCCGTCCATCCCGCGGAAGACACGTTTGGCCACACTTAGCTCAAGGCCCAGGACCCTCCCGCCCAAGCCGGGATCCCACTGGCGCCGGTAATATTCCACTTCCGCGAGCTCAGGCATCTTCGACTCCCTTCTGCGCAAAGCCGATCGCCGGCTTCCTCGTTCCTTGTCTCCCGGCAGTCCTGCTCTTCATGGATATGATGATTCTCATCCCGGCATGCTTGATCGATCCGCTGGATCCAGTAGGAATGGTGCGCAGCCCCTTGTGTCAACGACCGAATTGACAGCGTTCCGCTTCCCACCATCTTTCCAGGAACCGACATGAACATAGAGCACGTCGAAAACCTGATCGACTACCTCAGGTTTCGAGAACTTATTCCGCGGTGCGAATCTCCCTCCATCAGCTTCCTCACGGGTGGCGTTTCCAATCGCACCCTCCTCCTGCATCGGCCGGGAGGCGAATCGTGGGTGATCAAGCAATCCCTGCCCAAACTCCGGGTTCAGGACGATTGGCACGCGGATCCCGCCCGCATTCACCGCGAGGCCCTCGCGCTCCAACACCTTCCTTCGCTCCTCGGCGCTTCCTCCACCCCTGAGTTCCTGTTCGAAGATCCGACCCTCCATCTCCTGGGAATGCGCGCCATCCCGCAGCCTCATCTCAATTGGAAAGCCGCGCTGCTCGCCGGAAACATCTCTCCCGCGCTCGTGCGCGAATTCGGCTCCCTGCTCGGGAGGCTTCACTGCCAAAGCCGCGAACAACGTCACAAGCTCGAACCCCTTTTCGCCGATCGCCGCTTCTTCCATTCCCTCCGCCTTGATCCCTACTACCGAACCGCGGCCGGCAAAACGAAGACGCACCGCTTCATGGAATCTCTCATCGAGGAATGCCTCGCCTCGCCGTCGTGTTTGGTCCACGGAGATTACAGCCCCAAGAACCTGCTGGTCCGGCACGAACACCTCATCCTCCTGGATCACGAAGTCATGCACTGGGGCGACCCCGCTTTCGATCTCGGATTCGCGCTCACTCATATGACAGCCAAAGCCATTCATCGCCCCCAAGATGGAGCCCTTTTTCTCTGCGGCCACCGGTGGTTCTGGCAAAGTTATCTCGAGGCAACCCCCGGTCTGCCGGCCGATCCCGCCTTCGAATCACGAGTGGTCCGCCATCACCTCGCATGCCTGCTGGCGCGTGTGGACGGACGCTCGCCGCTCGAGTATCTCGATCACGCTCAGCGCGCCCGCCAGCGCGATCTGGCCCTCCGCGCCCTCGAACAGCCACCCGCCTCCGTTCCTGAATGGTTTCAGGTTTTGGATCGGGAGTTGACGCGCTAGCCTCAGGCCATGTTTCAGATCACCGAACTCCGATCGCGGGAAATCCTCGACAGCCGGGGCCACCCCACCGTGATGACCCGTTGCACCCTCGCCAGCGGCGCACGCGGCGAGGCGTCCGTTCCCTCCGGCGCCTCCACCGGCAGTGCCGAGGCCAAAGAGCTCCGCGACCAAGACCCGGCCCGCTACCGCGGACTCGGCTGCCAGCTTGCCACCACCAATGTGGAAGGCCCCCTCTTTCACGGCGTGCGCGATCGCAAGTTCCTGGATCAGGAACAACTCGATCAGAGTCTAATCGGACTTGATGGTTCCTCCGACAAGTCCTGTTTCGGCGCCAACGCCATCCTGTCCATCTCCTTGGCCTTTGCTCGCGCCGCGGCCTTTCAGCTCGACCTCCCGCTTTACGCCTACTTTGCGAAACTGGCGGGCACCTCGCCGCGCCATCTCCCCCGGCTCACGGTCAATCTCTTCAGCGGAGGCAAACATGCAGGCGGTCAGTGCCCGCTCCAAGACGTGTTGATGGTGCCGAGTTCCGCCCGCGACACGGACGAATCGCTCTCCATGTGTCACAAGGTGTATTATGCCGCCGCCGATGACCTCGCCCGAAAATACGGGACCCGGCTCCTCCGCGCGGACGAAGGTGGCCAAGCACCGCCCTTTCCATCAGCCGAAGCCATGATCACCGACGCCATCGCCGCGATCGAGCGGGCGGGCTTGCGGCCCGGGCATGACATGGCGCTGGCCATCGACGCCGCATCCAGTCACTTCCACCATCAGACCCGCTACCGCTGGGGAAGCCGTGAACTCGAAAGCGAGGCGCTGATCTCAGAATATCAACGCTGGGTCCACGAGTATCCCATCGTGAGTTTGGAGGACGGGTTGGCGGAGAATGACTGGCCTCATTGGCCGGCTCTGCGAAGGTCCATCGGCGACCGGTCGCTGGTCGTCGGGGATGACTTGCTCTGTACTCAACCCCATCGCATCCGCAAGGCGGTCGCCCTTCAAGCCGCCAACGCATTGCTGCTTAAGGTCAATCAAGTCGGCACGCTCTCCGAAGCCCTCGAAGCGCTTCACATTGCCCGCCACGCCGGCTGGCAGGTGACGGTCAGCGCCCGCAGTGGAGAAACGGAAGATCACTGGCTCGCCGACCTCGCGGTGGGTTGGAACGCGGACCAAATCAAGATCGGGTCGATCACGCAATCGGAGCGTTTGGCGAAATACAATCGACTCCTCGCCCTCGAATCCGAAACTCAATTACCCCTCAATCCGTGGCCCGGCCCCGCCGTCGAGCCCGGATAATTCATACTGCGCTTGAATCCGCGACCGTGTGTCGCGTGAGGGCACGCGGCCTACAATCGCGCCTGCCTCTGTGTTCGTAGGCCCAGGCCAAGCCCTGCTGCCTGGCGCGCGTTCGGCGATTCCACGCGTCGTCGCGGTCAGGGCGGCGAGTCGGAATGGTTTATCGCCAGGACCGAGCGAAGTTTCAGGAAGGGCAATGGCCGTTCTAAGCAAAAGAACTTCGCCGGGCCGGGATGCGGAACGGTGAGTAACTTCATTATCAAGTTCGTCCGGAGGTTCAAGCACGACGCGTGGCGGTGCATCCCGATGTTGCCGGTGATGCAGGTAGGGCGCGTCCGTCCCGGCGCGCCGCCGGAGCATGATGTTTTGCATTCCGTGGGCGGCGGGCTGGGACAGGCCCGCCCTACCAACAACATCGGGATGCACGGGACGCGTGGCGAATATGTTTTCCCTTCGTGGGGAATCACCGAGTATCCTCCATGTTCATGAGAATCGGGATTTCCCGTTGCATCGCGCTCATCGCCTCCGTCCTTTCCGTGTGGAGCACGGCCTCGGAGCCGATTTTGCCCGATTCTCCCGCGGCGCCGACCAATCATTGGGCCTTTCAGCCCCTCGCGGACAAGAACTCACCGGCGGTTTCTGATTCGGCGTGGCCTCTCAACAGCATCGACCGGTTTATCCTGGCCAAGCTGGAGCAGCACCAACTCCAGCCCGCGCCACCTGCGGACGCCGCGACGCTTTGCCGCCGACTCTATTTTGATCTTACCGGACTGCCCCCTTCACCCGCGGAACTCACGGCCTTCGAACGTTCGGCCGCCGCCCATCGCCAGGCGGCCACGGCAAACCTCGTCGAGCACTTGCTCGCCTCGCCTCGCTTCGGCGAACGCTGGGGCCGGCATTGGCTGGACGTGGCGCGCTATGGCGAGTCCCTGACTCTGCGAGGGTTCATTTTTCGCGAGGCGTGGCGGTATCGGGATTACGTCATCGAATCGTTCAATCGCGACACCCCGTTTGACCAGTTCATCCGCGAACAGATCGCGGGCGACTTGCTGCCCTATGACTCACGCGATCAACACCACCGCCAGAGGGTCGCCGCCAGCTTCCTTGCGCTGGGCAATACCAACCTCGAAGAGCAGGACAAGAAACAGTTGGACATGGACGTCGTGGACGAACAGCTTGACACGGTCGGCAAGGCGTTCCTCGGTCTGGCCATCGGCTGCGCGCGTTGCCACGATCACAAGTTCGATCCCATCCCCACGCGCGATTACTACGCCATGGCCGGCATTCTGCGGAACGCGCGCCTTCTCAAGCACGCCAATGTCTCCGAGTGGCTGGAGTTCCCGCTCCCCGTTGAACCGGCCCAGGAGGAAACACTGCGCCGGCATGAAGCCGCCATCGCCGCACTCGAGGCGGAAATCGCGTCCGCCAAGGAATCCGCCAAAAAGCTCGCCGCGGGCCCGGGCGCGGTTGGTGGAACCGGTTCGTCACCGGCCATGAGACCCAGCGTCGTTCCTCCGAACCAACTTCCGGGCCTCGTGGTGGACAGCGCGCAGGCGAAGGCCGTCGGCCATTGGAAGCACTCGACTTACTCGCGCCACTACATCGGTGACGGTTACTTGCACGACGATCAGCAAAGCAAAGGGAGCATGACGCTGAGTTTTGCGCCCGAGATCACCAAGGCAGGTCGTTACGAAGTTCGCTTTGCCTACCAGCCAGGAACCAGTCGCGCGACCCAGGTGCCTGTGACCATCTTCCATGCGGACGGCGAAACGCTCGTGCGAGTCAATCAACAAGAACCGCCTTTGCTGGACGGTCGCTTCGTCTCCCTTGGCGAATTCCGTTTCGAGGCCAACGGATTCGGCTACGTGCTCGTCAGTAATGAGAACACCCGAGGCCATGTCACGGCCGACGCCGTGCAGTTCCTCGATGCCGCAGCGCCGTCCGTCGCTCGATTCGCCAAGGACAGCGCCGCATCCAGTCGACCGCTCCCGGTCACTCCGGAGCCCAAGGCTCCCGACGTGAACACACTTCAAGCCCGGCTCAAACAGATCAAGGAGACCGGCCCCAAGCGTCCCAAGACCATGGGCGTGAGCGAAGCAGGCCCATTCGAGAACACTCGCATCCACATCCGCGGCAGCGTTCACCAATTGGGCGAGCTCGCGCCCAGGGGATTCCTGACCTTGGGCCGGACGATGGCGCCGCCCAATCTGCCCTCGACTGAGAGCGGTCGGCGGCAACTCGCGGATTGGATCGCCAGCCCGGCTCATCCGCTCACCGCTCGGGTCTATGCCAATCGCGTCTGGCTTTGGCTCTTCGGAGAAGGTCTGGTTCGTTCGCCGGACAACTTTGGCATCACCGGCGAGGCCGCTTCGCATCCGGAACTGCTCGACTACCTCGCTGCACGTTTGATCCAACACGGTTGGAGCACCAAACAGCTCGTGCGGGAAATCGTCCTCTCGCGCACTTATCAGCAGGCCTCCTCGCATCCCTCTCGGAACGCGCCCCGATCCGCCAACTCCGCCGACTCATCGAGCAGCATGGCTGATCCGGAAAACAGACTGCTCCGTCATGCTCATCGCCGACGGCTTACGGCCGAGGCCTTGCGAGACGCCATCCTGACGGCAAGCGGAGGACTTCGGCTGGCTGGCGGTGGGCCGGCCTATCCCGCAACGTTGACCGCCGATTTTGGTTATCAATTCACGGGAGCTGTCCGGAGCGTTTACGTCCCCGTCTTCCGCAACGCCCTTCCTGGATTGTTTGAGGCCTTCGATTTTCCCTCGCCTGGATTGGTCACCGGAAAACGCAGCTCCAGCACGGTCGTCACGCAGGCGCTCTTTCTGCTCAATGATCCCTGGGTGCGCAGCCAGGCGCGCGCCGCGGCGAGGCGAACATTTGACGCAGCCAGCGATAACCCGGCACGCGTCCGGTTCGCCTACCGCGCCACACTCGGGCGCTCTCCGAAGGATGCCGAACAAGAAACTGCCCTGCGACACCTCGAGAAGTCTGGTGAGGCGACTCGTGACGAAGCCTGGACGGAGCTGCTCCACGCGCTCATCGCCAGCGGCGATTTCCGCTACCTCGATTAGTGTGCTGTTCATGAATTGGGTGGGTCTTTGTTGCGCCGCTTGGGCGGTTCTGGCTCGGCGCGACGAGGGAGCCTACCCGCCAGCGGTCTGTGACCGAGGAGCAACCACGCCAGAACCGCCCAAGCGGCGCAGCCCTTCGGGCGGCGAGTCTTTCGGCCGTGGGGTGAGGCATTTTGCTTTTCCTCACGCAGAGGCCGCGAAGGACGCAAAGGGCGGAGCGGAGTTCTGTCGGAGCGCCCGTAGGCTGTTCACGTCAAGGGGCCAACGCGCAACGGTTCTCACGGAGCGACGGCGGAATGAACATGGAGAAGCATCCTTGAACCGATGACCCCGTGAGTGAAATGGGCTTCGGATGCTTTCGCTCCGTGTCTCTGTGCCTCCCGGTGTGACCTGGCAGAGTGAAATTCCTTTACAGGCCGATCGCAGAGCACGGGCATCCCACCGTTTTCCCTCTCGCCCCGCGAGGCACGAGTGGGGAGAGAGTCGGAGGGAGGGGAATGCTCAGCCTACCCCTCTCCCCGCTCATTCTTCGCAGGGAGAGGAAGAAGCTGGTGGGGAATGTTGAGGTCAACGCCGCGCTCCGGCCTGCAACCTGTGGCCGCACCATGCGCCGCCAACAAGAGGGCTCCGACGGGCACCGAATCTTCACCCAGACCCGCGATTCGGATGACGGGAGCGGGTCGGAAGACCTCCATGACCCATGGCTCCAAGTTTTTGGCCACTGCGGCCCTGAGCGGTTCACCCAGGAGAGAGAGTCCGCCTCCGAGCACAATGGTTTCCGGGTGGAAGAGATGGGTGACGTGGGAAAGGGCGAAGGCGAGGTCGGCGGCGGTTTCCTGAAGGATGGAGTTGGCCAGGGGGTCGTTCTGGTGGAGAGCTTCGCCGAGGAAAGCCGCTTCACCTCCAGAACGGCCTTGGGTCAACCTTCCGAGCAGGCAATCCGGGGTTCTCTCGATGGCCGCGCGGATCTTGCGATCCACCGCCCAGCCGGAACAGCGGGATTCCACGATGGCGCCGCTGCGATCGAGCCGAAGGTGGCCAATCTCGGCTTCGCCCGGTCTGGAGCCGTGGTAGATCTGGCCGTCCACCACCAAACCCCCTCCCACCCCGCTGCCGAGTGTGGTGTAGAAGACGGGATTCGAACCTCGACCTGCGCCTGCCAGGGCTTCACCCAGGGTGGCGGTGTTGGCATCGTTTTCGATGATCGCGGGAATTCCGGCGAGGGCTTCAAGCCAGGCACCCAACGCGAATCCCGACCAGCCTTCCACTTGATGGGAACACGCGATGGATTTGCGGGCGATGTCCACGGGTCCGCCGAATCCCGCGCCGATGGCGATGGCGCGATGTTGTTGGGCGAGGCTGGGCAGAGCGCCGACGATTTGCGCTTGAATGCCTTCGGCGCCGGCGCGGGAGTCCACGGCGAAGCGCTGACGTTCGATGATTTCGCCTCGAGCCGTGCCGGCCACCAACTGGAGTTTGGTTCCGCCAATTTCGATTCCAACATAGCGCGGGGATTCCATGGCTCCCGTCGTCATAGCAACGGTTGTCGAGAGGCACAAGCGGACTTCCAGCAATCTGGCTCAGGAACCTGATCGGGCTGGACGCAACCCCCGCAGAAAGTCCGGGATGGTCTCATTACGCCCGAAGCGCGGCTGGGTCATCCTTCGACCCGCCGAAGGACGTTGAAAAATCTGGGGACTTCCGACTTGTCCGCGCGCTGCGGTTGGTTTACGAAACAGCCGCGCTCTTCCCAATGAGCATGGCTGTTTCTTGGGTCCCTGCGGGACTGTCCTCCGCCAGCCCGCCCCGTGGAACCAGAAGTTGTCTGTAATGTGGCGCAGGCTGCCCAGCCGGCCGTATCGCCGACGGCCCGTCGGCCCGGCGGGTGAAGAACGAGGCCCTTCCATGCTCTCCACGCGCCGGGTTCCCTTCGTCGCCCCGCAGGCTGGGCCGCCTGCGCCACAGCAGACAGGGCTGTCTGCGCGACCAAGACAACCCGGTCACCAACAACCTCTGGATACACTCCAACCCACCGCAGCCGTGGTCCCTCGATTGACATGGGGGCGTGGCGTTTCTAGTTTCGGTGCGCATGCAGGCCCTTTTCGAGTCGCTGGTTGAATTGATCCGGCGGACTTCCGCCGAGATTCCGGAGGACGTCCATCGGGCGTTGCTGGCGTCGTTGGAGCGCGAGAAGCGTGGGACGATCGCGGAGTCGGCGTTGAAGATCATCGAGCGCAACATTGAACTGGCGAAGCAGAAGTCGCAGCCGATCTGCCAGGATACGGGCAGCATCTTGTTTTATGTGGAGGCTCCGGTGGGGTTGGACCAGATCGCTTTCGAGGAGACGGCCCGGGCGGCTGTGCGCGAGGCGACGAAGCGGGGGTATTTGCGTCAGAATTCCGTCGATTCATTGACGGGGGTGAACGACGGCACCAACGTGGGGCCCGGCTCGCCGGTGGTGCATTTTCATCAGCACCGGGGATCGGAATTGAGCGTGCGGTTGATGTTGAAAGGGGGAGGGTGTGAGAACGTGGGCGCGCAGTATTCGTTGCCGCAGGAGAAGTTGAAGGCAAACCGGGATTTGGATGGCTGCCGCCGGGTGATTTTGGATGCGGTGCTGCAAGCGCAGGGGAGGGGATGCGGGCCGGGCATTCTAGGAGTGTGTATTGGCGGAGATCGGGCCACGGGGTACGAGGCATCGAAGACTCAATTCTTGCGAACGCTGGGTGATGCGAATCCGGTGCCCGAGCTGGCCCGCCTCGAGCAAGAGGTCTTGAACACGGCGAACGATTTGGGGATTGGCCCCATGGGATTTAGCGGACGAACCACGTTATTGGGCGTGAAGGTGGCGGTGTTGAACCGGTTGCCCGCCTCCTTTTTTGTCAGTGTGAGCTACATGTGCTGGGCCTTTCGCCGGCAGGGGGTGAGGCTGGACGAGGGGGGAAGGATCGAGTCGTGGCTGTATTGAGGTGATTATGATCGTTCTCAAAGCTCCTTTTACCGAGGCCTCCATTCGCGCGCTTAAAGTGGGCGATGAAGTTTCGCTTTACGGCACGGTTTTCACCGGCCGGGATGCCGTGCACAAGTATTTGCACGAGGGAGGAGCGCTTTCAGAGGCGGTGCGGCTGCGGGACGGCATCATTTATCATTGTGGTCCCGTGGTGATGAAGGATGCCTCCGGCGCCTGGAAAGTGACGGCGGCGGGTCCGACCACATCGATTCGGGAGGAGCCTTATCAGGGGCAGATTATCCGGGATTTCGGGGTGCGGGGTGTGATTGGGAAGGGGGGGATGGGCGAGAAGACTTTGGCGGCTTGCCGGGAGCATGGTTGCGTGTATTTGCATGCCATTGGCGGGGCAGCTCAGGTGCTGGCGGAGTGTGTGAAGGCGGTACGAAGTGTCCATTTCTTGGAGTCATTCGGATCGCCGGAGGCGATTTGGGAGTTGGAAGTCGAGGGATTTCCAGCGGTGGTCACGATGGACGCCCATGGCCGGTCGCTGCACCAGGAAGTCTTTGAAGCCAGCAAAGCCGCTTTGGAGGCCAGGCTCTGACCTGATTCAGGGCTGTGCTTGGAGAGCGGATTTCTCAAGGGTGTTTTCGCGGATCTGCGAGCCCCGTTTGGGGAGTGGAGGGGGTGGGGAAGGAGTCCTCATGATCGCCAACTCTGGGGTTGAGGCGGTTTCGCATTTTTGGTCTGATGGAGGACAAGCGGGTGGACGTTCATTTGCGGATTGCCGCCCGTAGATCCGGTTGGCAGGCGTTTTGCTATTACCGTAGAGCCGGCCCGCAGTCCAGTTTGGCGCTAATTCTTGAAAGAGCGATTCATTGAGGCGTGTATGAACCAAGCGATTAAGCGTCGAGTTGTGGGGGGTGTCCGCTAAAGGAGGGCGTTCACGCTGCCGGAGGTGATCATCGCCATGGCGATTACGGCCGTGGCGTTGAGCGGGATCATTTACGGTTACATCAGTTCCGCGCAGCGGGCCGAGTGGTCGGCTTATTCGATGGCCGCTCATTCCTTGGCCATGCAGAGGCTGGAGCAGACACGGGCGGCGAAATGGGATCCGCAGGCTTGGCCGCAGGTGGACGAGTTGGTGGCCACGAATTTTCCTGACCAGGTCAACATTCTCGACATTCCGGTGCAGCTCACGAACGCCGTTTACGCCACGAACTTCACCCTCATCAGGGACGTCTCGACGAGTCCGGCATTGAAATCCATCCGGGTGGAATGTGTCTGGCGGTTCATGGAGCGGGGATTGTTCACCAACACCATTGTCACTTATCGCGCGCCCGACCAATGAAAATGGAAATCGACACGCTGAAATCGCGAGCCGGGCTGTCCCGCCGCTGGTTGGATCAGATCGCTTTCACACTGACGGAAGTCCTGATCTCTTCCGCGATCCTCTCCATGATCGTGCTGGGGGCGGTGACCGCCCATTTGGTGGGCATAAACATGTATCAAATGACCAAGGCGAAGCTGGGCGCGAGCGACGAAGCTCGATCCGCGGTCAGCAAGCTCGTCGACGAAATCCGGGCCGCCAAGACCCTTCGCGTCGGGAATGGCGGGTTGTCCACCTTCACCCAGGCTGCGGACAACACCCCGCAGATCGGCAATTGCGTGCAGATCTACATGAGCACCAACACCAACAATTTCATCCGTTATTTTTGGGATTCGAGCGACAAGATCCTGAAGCGGACCACGAACGGATCGACGGCGGCTCAGGTGGTGGCGAATTTTATCAGCAACAACCTGGTCTTTTCGGCGGAGGATCACCTCGGGAATGTGATCACGAATCCGCAAAACAATCGGGTGATTGGCATGAATCTCGAGTTCTTTCAGATCTAATATCCCATTGTCACCATCGGACCGGGCGGGCTTTATGACTATTATCGATTGAGCACGCGCATTACGCGCCGGGCGTTGGAATAGGACCTTTCAAACCTTGATACCGATATGAAAACAAATCTCTTGTCATGGCCAGGCCGGACGGAACGTGGTTTCGCTTTAATGCTGGTGATGGTGTTCACGGGCATCAGCTTGTTTGTTTTGGGCGGTGCGCTTTCCTGGACCGCCCAGAACTCGCACTTGACCTCGCGCAACAATGATATTTTCACCACGGCGTTTGCCGCGGAGGCCGCCACGGAAAAGGTGCTGGCCACCATCGCCAAGGATTTTCAGGACGACGGGGAGGCCCGAGTCTACGCCAACCTGTCGGACTACAAGGATCTCCGGCCGAAAAAAAGGGAGGAACCTTTTTGGGAGGATTTTACGTTTACGGCTCCGGGGGAATCGACTGAGGACGCGACGGGCGACACCGGCCGCATCTATGTCGAGCGGCGGACTTCGTGGGGGTTGACCGAATTGACTTCGGTGTACGCGGGATTGCGTGCCAACGCGTCCTCGTATCGGGTGATTGCCAATGCGCGGATGAAACGGGACCACGGCACGCCTGCCCGCGCGGGAGTGCTCCAGGATTTTCAGATCGCGAGCATTCCGGTTTTCCAATTCGCGATTTTCTATGGGTTAAACATGGAGATCAGCTGCGGCCAGCCGTTCAATGTGACGGGGCGGGTGCATTCCAACAAAAAACTTTATGTGTGTCCCGACAACACCCTCACCTTCCAGACGCATGTGACTGCCGTCGGGGACATCACCTTTGGCCGGGCGCCGGGGGATGGACGCGCGGCCCCTCGAGGGACCGTGACCTACATGGGTGATCATGACGCCAAGGTGGGAGCCTTGACCCTGCCGATCGGAACCAACAACACGCCCGGCGCGGTCCGCGCGATTGTGGAGATTCCCCCGCCCGGGGAATCTGCCGCCTCGCCGATGGGCCGCCAACGCTACTACAACAAGGCCGACATGATCATCGTGGTATCGAACACCACGGTGACCGCATCGAGCGGCAATTTTAATGGATTTGGCACGGCCATTCCGGCCAGGCAACTCGCCGGCTTGATCAATACGAATTCCGCCTTTTGGGACGCGCGAGAAAGCAAGTGGGTGCGGCCCCTGACGATTGACGTCGGGCGATTGAAGGATTGGAGCGCCACCAACACAAGTTTGCGTCCCGCCATGGGTAATCGCGACGTTCGTCTCGTCTATGTGGCGGATCATCGGACGGTCAATACCAACACCGATTTGGTCGCGGTGCGCTTGACCAACGGGGCTGCTTTGCCCGCCACGGGTCTGACGGTTGCAACCGAGCGCCCGCTCTATGTTCAGGGCCATTACAACGCTCCGGTGGCAGACCGTGGGACAAGCAACACACTTGCATCGCTGCCCGCCTCGCTCGTTTCTGACGCGATCACAGTACTTTCGGAGGCGTGGACCGATCCGACCAGTGCGTTGGCGGTGGGGAGTCGGCTTGCTGCGCACACGACGGTGAATGCCGCGTTTCTTTCGGGGATTGTGGAGACCCCGACTTACAGCATTTACAGCGGGGGCGCGGAAAATTTTCCGCGGTTTCTTGAGACCTGGGGCTCGACCCGGACCTTCACCTACAACGGATCGATGGTGGTCGTGTTCCCGAGCAAATATGCGATAGGGCGGTGGGGGTTGACCAGTGTCTATTCTCCGCCGAAGCGCAATTGGGCGTTCGATCTTAACTTCATGAATTCGGTCAAACTGCCTCCTGGAACGCCCGAATTGCGCACCATCGTGAGAGGCACCTGGTCTTTGATTCCGCCCGGCGAGACCATTCCGGCAAGTTGATCCCGACGAGCCGGGGGTTGACCTGAACCTCTTTGCTCTTTAATCCTTCTTCATGCGTTGGAAGATTTCGCCCTTCGGGCTTGCGCTGTCGCTCGCTTTAGCCGCTCCATTTCTGGCTGGCGCTCAATCGTTTCAGATTCAGTCCATCCGGGACACGGATCCGGAGTAGGGCAATCCTTACCTGCGCTATTTGATCATCGCGGCGGACAAGAAGCTCGGGTTGGTGCCTCCGGAGCGATGGACCATGAAGAGCGATCCTGGAAAGCGCCGCGTCACTTTCACCCAGGAACAGATGAAGGCGACGATTACACTCACGTTGCTCCATCCGAACGACATTCCCGAGCGGAAATTGAAGCCCGGAGAGGAACGACCGCCCTCCAGTGCGCCCCCGTCGGTGCAGCAATGGCGCGAGTTGGCGAAAGAGCAGTTTCCCGGCGTGCACGTGGAGAAGGAGTGGCAGTCCATCGCCAATGGAGCGCGCGCACTCACCTTCGATATGGGTTACGCCACCGGAGGCGTCAGGCAAGGCTTGCGCGTCGCTTACATTGCGCACCGGGGGCAGCATTGCCGAGTATCTGGGCGCTTTCATGGGCGTATTGGGGTCACTCGATTACGATGGTTGATGGCTGATGGCCACCGGCCTTTCTCCGCGCAGGGTTGTCGAGGTTCGCGGTTTGTCTCAACCCTGTTTCGAGGTGCAGTAATCGAGTCACCTTTTCCATGCTCATGACCACTCGGTGGCAGCATGAAGATTGAAGCCTCGCCCCATCTGGAGACCGACCTTGAACTTTGGGAACGATCGCGCGGGGGTGATCGGGAGGCGTTTGGACGGATCGTAGAGCGTTACCAAAGCCTCCTGTGTTCGGTTGCATTCAGTTCGTGCGGCAGCCTAGCGCGGTCCGAGGATTTGGCACAGGAGGCTTTCCTGGCAGCTTGGCGGCAGGTGGACGAACTCCGCGAGCCCTCGAAGATTCGATCCTGGCTCTGCGGCATTGTCCGCCATCTGGCCGCCAGCGCGGCGCGACGTGACCATCGCCGTGGGGGATCGCCTTTGCCTTTGGAAGCCGCGGAAGATTCGGCGAGCCTTGACGCCGATCCATCCGCGTCCGCCATCTCGCGGGAGGAAGAACAGCTTCTGTGGCGTTCGCTGGAGGAGTTACCGGAACCGTATCGCGAGCCCTTGGTGCTTTTTTACCGTCAAGGCCAGTCGGTGGCCGCTGTCGCCGATGCGCTGGAGATTTCCGAGGACGCTGTGAAGCAACGCCTTTCCCGCGGGCGCGCCATGTTGCGGCAGGAACTGTCGGTGTGGGTTGAAACCTCTTTGGAGCGAACCAAGCCTTCCGCGGCATTTCGAGCCGCCGTGCTTGCCGGATTGCCGGCTCTGGCTTCCAGCGGAGTGGAAGCCGCCGCGGCTTCGAGCGCTGTGGCGGGACATGGAACGGCAGGGGTCAAGGGGCTTTTTACAGCCACGAGCTCGTGGCCGGTCCTGGGACCCGTGGCCGGATTGATGGTCGGATGGTTGAGCGCAAGCGCGGCGGCGTCCACGGGTCACAGTGAAGCGGAGCGAGCCTGGCTGCGGAAGCACGGGAGGCGGGTGGTCTTGTTTTGCTGGTTGATGAGTCTTGGGCTGGCCTTGGTACTGATGGGCGCGGGGAAGTGGTATACGCCCTCGGCCTGGGCCATCGTGTTGGGAGTGTTCGCCTGGACCGCTGTGCTGGTGGGCACGATTTTGGGTTATGGTTCCTTCATCGACCGGGAGGTCTTGCGGATCAGGAAAGCCACGGGGACCGTGGATGCCGAAGGGCTGGATTCAGAAGGGGCTCAGCGGTGGCCAAGGGTGGCTTATCTTTCGACGTCGCGATTTCTGAATTTGCCCTTGGTTGCGATTGGGCCCATGGGAGATCACGGCGGAACGGCGGGTCGTCAGCGGGTGGTAGGTTGGATCGCTGTGGGAGATTTCGCCATCAGCCCGTTGATTGCCCTGGGTGGCGTGGCCATTGCGCCGGTGGCGGTGGGAGGCATTACCATCGGTGTGCTGAGTCTCAGTTTGTGGGGAATCGGTGCGGGTGTCTTGGCCTTTGGCAGCTTGGCGGTGGGGTGGTGGGCGTTTGGGTTTGGCGCGTTGGGTTGGGAAGCAGCGTTAGGAGTCGCCGCAGTGGCTCGAGACTTTGCTTGGGGTGTCGTGGCTCAGGCTGCGGAGGCGAACACTCCCGCCGTGAAGGTGTGGTTCTTCTCCCAGTGGTTTTTCTGGACCGTCTTGGGTTTTCTCAAGCATGCCCACTGGGTGATTCTCATGGTGATCGTGGTCTCGCTGGGATGGTGCTCGGCGGGTCGAGTGCGGGCCAAAGCTGTGCATCGGTGAGGCTGGAGTTTCAAGCTTAATTCTCCCGACTAAGTTGATGGTGAAGTTACTCACTATCCCGCACCCTGGCCCGGCGGAGTTTTTTTGCCTACAACGGCAACTTCTCTTCATCACACTTCACAAGATCCTGGCGATAAACCCATTCCGAATCACTCACCAGATCCATCAAGGATAGGCCTCGTTCTTCGTCGTGTTTTTCTCAATGGGTCACGGCATGAGCGATGCCCACGGCGACAGAATCCCGCCTTCAATCCCAAAGGGATCGTGTCCTCCAGCCCAAGGTTGCGAGGCACGAGCTACCTTGGGTTGCCGTTTGGAAATCGATTCAACCGCAACGCGGTTGTGGCTTTACCCCGCCCAACGGGAATAGGATTTCGTCACAACCCCGTTGGGGTTGGTTTCCGTTGGCGGACTGTGACCCAAGGTAGCTCGTTCCTCGCAACCTTGGGCTTCGTTACGGAATCCCGTTGGGATTCTCGTCGAGCTGAGTGTTATTGCGTTTCGAAGGTAACGTCAGTGGAGCGCACGGCCAGATCGTCCGGCAACTGACGTGGATCGAGCCGCAGAATGAGCGTGTGGCGTCCTGCGGGCAATTCCACCTTGATCTCCGGGTTAGTGCCCATCGATTTGTCGTTGATCCAGGACTGAACTTTGCTGACGCCGGAGATCTTGAGCAGGACCGGACCGCTCTTGGAAGTTTGGAATTGGGTGGCGGCGTGGAGTCCGACTGCGCTGGTGCCGCGATTCGCGTTTTCCACGATGGGTGCCATCTCGCTCTTGGGGAGGCGGCCGTCGACGAGCGAGAAGACCGGCATCCAGAAACGGTCATCCACTGGACGCGCCGGAGGAGCATCGGCACCGGCTTGGTCCTCGGTGTGGACGCGGCCGCGCAAGCGCCAGAGCCGGGCGACACCGCCTTTCGACGCGTCGAAAGCGCCTGCTTTTCCGAGTTCGGCCATGAATCGAAACAGGTCCAACTTTTCCTCCGCGGAGAGCGGATCGGCGAGACCGGAGGGCATCAGGGAGAGGCCGTTGGCTCGCGCTTTGATTTTGTTTTTGGCGACTGAAACTTCGGTGTTTTGAGCGTTGCGAAGGATCAGTTCGTTCGCGGTGTCGCGCACGAGAATGCCGCTGAGTTCCTGGTCGTCGATGGTATCGACGCGGACCGAGTGGTAACCCTCTTTGATTTTGGCGTTTGGGTAGAGCAAGGATTCGATGAGATAATCGGGTGGCGCGCTGGCGCCGATGCTTGTCATGTCGGGGCCGACTTTGCCGCCCGCCCCGCCGATGGAGTGGCAGGTGATGCATCCGAGTTCGGGGCGACGGTAGATGAATTCGCCCCGGTGGGCGTCGCCTTTGGACATGGCGGTGGCAGCCCATTCTTGCAGTTCACGGGCGGACAGGACTTTCTCCTCGGGAGTGGAGCCGGCGGTTTGGGCGAGGGCGAGAATGAGTTCAGGTTCCTTGCGTCCTCCCTCGCGAGCCACGCGCAAGCCGGCTTTGGCGACTGCTTCCGGAAGCCCGGACGGGGGCAAGCCTTTGGCGAGGACAGGTCCGGCTCCCCGAATCGTGAGCAGTTGGCGCCAGAGTTGGATGGCGTCCTGCTCCTGCGTGGTGGCGCCGAGCATTTCGATCACTTGGGGCAGCGCGTTTTGCAACCCGAGTGAGGCGAGGGCGATGGCGGAGGAACGCCGGACGGGAGCGGACGACGATTGGGAGAAGACTTGGCGCAAGAGGCCTATGCCTTCGCTGCCTCCCATTTCGCGGAGGGCATCCACGGCCACTTGCCGGGTTTCGAGAGGGGTTGATTCACCGCCGGCCAGCGCCGCGAGAACGCCGCCGGCGCTCATTTGTTTCCAGCGCCCGGCGAGCCGGATGGCGGCGATGCGGATCGGTTCAGGCGAGGATTGGAGAAGGGTGCTGAGTCCATCGAGCGAACCCTCCGGTTTCGAGTTGCGCAGCCGCGCGGCTTCGGCGAGGGCGCCGAGAGCACGGGGAGCGGCGTTGTCGTGGAAACCCTTGGAGAGCACCTGTTGAAAGAGCCGGGCTAACTGTCTGGCATCCCCGGCTTGACCGATCAGTTCGATCCACGGTCCGGATCCGTCCGCCGGCAGTGGATTGCTGGTGGTGAGCCGGTTGAGAACCAAGCTGGCTTGGGCGGGTTCGATCGATTTGAGGGCGAATTCGAGCTGCTTCTGGCGTCCATCCATTTTCCAGGCACCCGATTCCAAGGAGGCGAGCCAAACGCGGGAGAGGTCATTGATGGAAAGCCAGAGAGCGTAGTCGAGGAACGAGTCAGATGCCATGGAGTCGATCAGGCCGAGGACGATTTCAACGCTGCGCAGATCGGGAATGCGCGCGAGGGCTCGCACGGCCTCGACTTTGACACGCAAATGGGAGTCGGCGGCGGCTTGGCCGAGGAGTTGAATCGCCTCGTTTTTGTCGATGGAGGGTGGGCGGACTGTGACGGGAAGGAGTGTGCTGCCCGAGCCATCGGTCAGGCGGAAGGGATCGGTCAGCGCCGGTTGTGGCGCCCATTCGCCGAGCACCCGGACGGCGGCGGCCCGGACGCGCGCGTCCTGGGCGGACAGCAGGCGGCGCAGGAGAGGCGGGTTCGGGCGATCGATGGCTTGATACATCCAGAGCGCTTGAAGGAGCGCGGGTTCGGAGGTTTGCCCGCGACTCCAACGATCCAAATCGGGGAGGATTCGGGATCCGCGTTCGGTGAGGACACGATTGGCCTGGGCACGATTGAAACCGTTGGGAGAAAGCAACTCGCCCAGAAGCACCGGACTCTCAGCTCGGGTCCAATCGCGCTGGGTTTGGAGCGGCTTGCCTTTCCAGCGCACGCGCCAGACGCGGCCGTGTTCGTGATCCCGCCGGGGATCGCGGAAATCGACTTCGCCGTGCTGGATGATTGGATTACTCCAGTCGGCGATATAGAGGGCACCGTCGGGCCCAAAACGGGCGTCGATCGGGCGGAACGTCACGTCCGAAGTTCGCAAAAGCTCGGGCATTTCCTTCGCGGTGTAAGCGGCGCCTTGTTCGCTCAGTTTGAATCGGGCCACGCGGTGAGCGCGAAAATCGCACGTGATGGCATCCCCCTGCCAATCGTCCGGGAAATGAGGGCTGTGGACGATGTCCAGGGACGCAAATTTCGGATAACTTCCAGGGCTGACGCTCGGAAGGATGCGGCGGGCGCGCGCGTAAGTGAAATACATGCCGCCGGGCATCGCCCAATTGATTCCGGCTCCGCCCGCGCCGTCCGTGGCGAAGGATTGTCCGAAAGCGTCGAATTGATGTCCCCACGAGTTGACCCAGCCTCGGTAGAGGGTGTCGATTTCGAGCGTGCCGGTTCTGAGGGCCATGACGCCGCCGCTGCGCAAGCGGAAAACGCCGTGGGGTGTTTCGGTTTCCGTGCGGGTGTAGATCGATTGGTTCATCCAAAGACGACCATCGTGGCCCCAGCGCAGTGTGTGCAGATTGTGGTGGGTATCCTCCGTGCCGAATCCGCTCAGCACAACCCGACGTTGGTCGGCTTTGCCATCGCCGTCCGTGTCTTTGAGAAACAGCAATTCCGTGCTTTGCGCGACATAGACGCCGCCATCGCCGGGGATGACGCCGGTGGGGATGAGCAAACCGTCGGCGAAGACCGTCGCTTTATCGGCTTTGCCGCCGCCAGTGGTGTCTTCGAGGACGATGATTTTATCGTGCGCGGCCTGGCCAGGTTCGACCTGGGGGTACACTTCCGAACTGGCGATCCAGAGTCGTCCCGCCGGGTCGAAATTCATTTGAATGGGTTTGGCCAGCAAGGGGTTTTCCGCCCAGAGCGTGACCTCGAATCCCTCGGCCACGGTGAACTGGGGTTTGGGTTGAGGCGTGAAGCGCGCGGCGGCCGGTTTGTCGCGGAGTTCCGCGGGTTGGAGATGGGCGCCGGGTTGGAAGCGCGCGTCACCGACGGAACGGACCAACTGCCAGATTTTCTTCTCCTCGGCTTCGATGAGGGGGTCGAATTTGGGCATTTCGACGGCATTACGTCCTTGTTCGGCACGGCGGAAGCCGAAGATATAGGCCATGTTGGCGGGCCGGGAACGGTGGAAGTAAAACTCGTTTTTGCGCAGAATGATTCTGCGTACGGTTTCGGCGTGCGCGGACGAAGGGGCGGCGGCGGAGAGGCCGAGTGCTTTTTCGAGGAAGGAAGCCAGTTGACGATAACCGTCGCTCGTCAGGTGAATGCCGTTGTCACTCCAGCGGGTGGCCGTGGTGGGATTGGTTTGAACGGGGAAAGCTTCCAACAACGAGACAAAGGGCAGGTTGCGGCTGCCGGCGATCTCTCGCAGTGCTTGCGTGATGTTTTGGAGCTGCTGGTTGTGGCGGTCGGGGTTTGGGAGCGGCGCGGGCAGGCGGAGGTGCCGGACGGGGCTGAGCACGACGGCACGGCAGCCCGGCGAGAGCTTTTCGAGCGTATCGAGCAGGCGCAGGTAGTCCTGGCGGAATTTGGGCAAACCCGCTTCTCCGGCAAACGAGGCGGCCATGCCGTAGCCGAGAAACGCCACGGTCGGCTTGGTTTCTTGAATTTGCTTTTGGAGGAGCATCCAGGCCTCGCCGGGAGGTTCGGTGCCGGCTTGCCCGAGGCTGAGGCCAAGCCTTGATTCGCCATCGGGCAGGTCCGCGCTCCAGCCGAGGTTGCGAAAGGTCACTTTCTGGTCGCGGAACGCGGTGGTCAGCATCAATTCGATCCACCCGTAGGTTTGTTCGCGCTCGATGAACGTGTCGCCGATGAACACGGCACGATCGCCATCGCGGAGTTGGAGGAGCGGACGCGACGCCGGGGCTTTGCCGGGGGCGGCCGTCGCGCGCGAGGAGGTCGACTGGGATTCACATCCGGAGAACGCGAGGGCTCCGGCAAGTCCGAGGACGCAAAGGGAGGGATGGATTCGCATAGAGTCGGGTTGGGCGTTAACGCGAGGGTTGTTGCAGGAAAACCGAGAAGCCTTTTTTGTTGGAGGACAGAATGTCCAGCTTGCCGTCACCATTGAGGTCGCCGGCGGTGATCTGGGTTCCGACTCCGGAGTCGTTGTCGATGAGATGGGGGATGAAAGAAGCGCCGCCCGGAGTGCGCTTGAGTTCGAACCAGTAGAGAACGGCCGGCGCCGAGGGTTCCGCGTCTCCCGCGGGGCCATGCGCCCAGAACCGTTTGCCCGTCACGAAATCCTTGAGGCCGTCCCCGTTGATATCGGCCAGAACCATGGCATGCGGCTGAGTGAACTGGACGCCGTAGGGATTGTCGGAAGGCTTGGTGTTGACGAGGATGTGCTCGGTAAATCCGCCGCCGGGACGCTGTTCGTACCAGGCGACGCCGTAGCCATGAGCGTCCCAGCTGGTGATGACGTCGTTGCGACCGTCGCCGTTCACGTCGTAGACGAGCATTTGGCCGCCACCGCGCAGTCCTTCAGGGGCGAAAGGCACGCGACGAAGCTTCCAAAGGCCGGCGGTGCGGTAGTCAGAGGGCTGTTCCCACCATCCATTCTTCTCCAACAAATCGGGACGGCCATCGCCATTGATGTCGCCGAAACCGTATCCGTGCGTGTATCGCTGGATGTTCTTCTTATCCTCCGGGGAGATCGGGCGGAAGGTGGCGGGCTTGGTGGGGTCTTTCCAATCGAGTTCGGCGAAACCGAATCTTCCGCCGGTATGACAAATGAGTTCGGGTTTGCCGTCGCCGTTCAGGTCGCCGAGTTGGGGCGATTCGTTGTCCGCCTCCGGCACGAGGACATGCTTGGTCCAGTGCCCGGGCTTGTTCTTGGGATTGGCGTACCACGAGGCGTCCTTGCCCGGCCAGGAGAAGACCAGAATGTCCGGCCAGTGGTCGGCGTTGAAATCGTAGGTGTAAGTGAGGAAATAATCCGAGTAACTCTTGGCGGGGTCGAACGGTTTGGCGGGGGGTGGATTGAATTCGTGGACGGTCTTGAAATCCGGACCGGCGAACCATTGCCAGCCGGCGACGAGGTCCGTGTGACCGTCGCGATTGAAGTCGGCGAAGTGGGCGCCTTCCGAGAGGAACTCGCTCGTGAGTTTGATTTTCTTGAACGAGGGCTCGGCGGCGTGGGACGCGGGCGTCAGAAGGCAAAGCGCCAGGGCGGCATGAAGTCTCGTGGGCATGGGGAAAGGATTCTCGAACCACCGAGTCGGGTCAAGCCAAGCGGGTAGAGCCTGAGATGCTGTGCTGCAACTCTCGGGTTGGGGCGTGGCGCCAGCAGGTGTTCCGCAAAGACCTTCGCAAATCCAACAAGGGTTGAGCTTCGCGGACGACCGCTACTTGGTCCGGTCAGGGCGGGGGCAACGGAACAGCGTCGGGCGGGTATCGCGCGGAAACTTGATGCGGCCTTGTCCATTGTTGTCGGTCAGCAGCCAGATGTCGGTCGAGGTGACGGCCAGGCCTTCCATGGTCCCGGTGGGAAAGGTCGTGAGATAGGCGAAGTCGGCCCGAAGTTCAATGTGGCCAAAATCAAATTGGGCGAGGACTTGCCGCGTTGAAGGGTCCACGCGCAACACCGTCCGGCTCTCGCGGAAGAGCACCCAAAGGCTGCGTTCGAAGAAGCACAAATCGGTGTAGTTGAAGTCGGCGGCATGATTGTTGAGCGGGCGCGAGATCGTTCGTTGGCCAGGTAAAGTTTTCCCTCGCCCACCGCGATGCCTTCGAACGAGGCGTTGCTGTCCCGGGAAAAATAATCGGAGACGGGGCTCCAATCGATGGGCAGTTTTTCGACGGAATCCGTCGCGGAGTCCAAGCGCAAGATCCAGCGGTCGGTTTCTTCGCAGATATAGATGCGGCCTTGCTCGTCTTGGGCGATCCCTTCGCCGTCGTACCGGTTGCGCTTGATTCCGGCAAACTTGCGCAGTTGCGCCGGGGAGAATCCGTTGGTTTTCAGCACGACGTCGGCAACGTTCGATCGCGAGCCGAAGATCACGCGGTAGAGTTCGGGCCCGCGATCGTTGATCGTCGGCAGTTCGCCGTTCGCTGCCCACAACAATCCCGAGGCATCGAAGCGGTCGCCCGGCACGTTGAGCTGCCAGAAGGCGCCGAGTTCGAGTTTGAAGTGAGGGGATGATTTCTTGCTGGTTTCCGGGCCGGCCGGAGCGGCAGCGGGCGTCGCCGGCGATAGGGTTTGATTCTGGCCCAAGGCTTGGGCCAAGGAAGCGATCAACGCCAGCGTGCTGGAGAGGACGCGGGCGAAGACCCAAGGTGAACGAATCAACATGACTCTGAAACTCCTAACCCGACCTGGGCTGCGAGGCAAGGGGAGGGCGGATTTTCGCCGCAGTTCTCATTTGGCACGGAAGAAGGTAGGGCGCGCACTCCGCTGCGCGCCGAGATCGGCTGTTTCCAAGAGCGGCGCGCAGCGGAGTGCGCGCCCTACCCGTCAAAATGAGAATTGCTGGGATGTTCGACCTTCGATGGTCCATTGGCGAACGAGGGCGACTCTCACCCGTGGAAGAATCACAGAAATCGATGTTTTGCCGCCGGCCCCATCGCCCATCAGAATTCGAACCTTGAAAATCCATCCTCCTGCCCGTTTCTTGACACCCCGGGACGGGGACTGCATTTTCGCCGCTTCGTTGGCGGTGCTCCGCCAGCGGTCTTTTTATGAGCCAACCCCATTCATTGTTTCAGTCTTTGCAAACCTTCGAGCTCGGTGGCGGGCGCCGCGGGCGGTTCTATTCGCTGCCGGCTTTGGAAGCCGCCGGGCTCGGCCCGATTTCGAGGCTCCCGGTTTCCATCCGCCTGGTGCTGGAATCCGTGTTGCGCCATTGCGACGGGTTGAAAGTGCTGGAGCGGAATGTGCGTGATTTGGCGGGTTGGAAGCCTGGCGCGGCCCGCACCGAGGAGATTCCATTCGTGGTTGCGCGCATCGTGCTGCAGGATTTTACAGGGGTGCCCTTGTTGGTGGATTTGGCCGCGATGCGGAGCGCCGTTGCCCGGATGGGGAAGAATCCCAAGCTGATCGAGCCGCTGGTGCCGGTCGATTTGGTGGTGGATCACTCGGTGCAAGTTGATTTCGCGGGGAGCACGGACTCGATGGCGAAGAATTTGGACCTGGAGTTCCAGCGCAATCGCGAACGCTACCAGTTCTTGAAGTGGGGGATGCAGGCCTTCGACACGTTCAAGGTGGTGCCGCCGGGCATTGGCATCGTGCATCAAGTCAATCTCGAGTATCTCGCCCAAGGCGTGTTGACCGGACGGGGCGAGGCATCTCCGGGACCGGACGCCGTGTATTATCCGGATACCCTGGTTGGAACGGACTCGCACACCACGATGATCAACGGTCTCGGCATCGTGGGCTGGGGCGTGGGCGGCATTGAAGCTGAGGCGGGCATGCTCGGGCAACCCGTGTATTTTTTGACGCCGGACGTTGTTGGAGTTCATCTGACCGGGACGTTGAAAGAAGGCGTGACCGCGACCGACCTGGCCCTCACGGTCACCCAACTCTTGCGGAAGACGAAGGTGGTGGGGAAATTTGTGGAATTTTTCGGGCCCGGGGCGGCAGCGCTGCCGGTGGTGGACCGCGCCACCATCGCCAACATGGCGCCCGAGTATGGGGCCACGATGGGATTCTTTCCGATCGACGAGGAATGTGTCCGCTATTTGAGAGCCACTGGACGAAGTGAGGCGCACTGCCGGATTTACGAGAATTACTACAAGGCGCAAGGCCTGTGGGGAATTCCGGAAGCGGGCCGGATTGATTACTCCCAGGTGGTGGAGCTCGACCTCGGATCCGTGAGGCCCAGCGTGGCGGGGCCGAAGCGGCCGCAGGATCGGATCGAGCTGCCGAATATGAGGCGGGAGTTTTTCAACGCCTTGCAACGCCCGGTGACGGAGAATGGATTCGGCAAGGCGAGGCAGGTGTTGGGCAAGCGTGTCGTGGTGGAGACCGCGGCCAGGAAGAAGGCGCGGATCGGCACCGGGTCGGTGCTGATTGCCGCCATCACCAGCTGCACCAACACGAGCAATCCCAGTGTGATGCTCGCCGCGGGACTGCTGGCCAAGAAGGCCGTGGAGAAGGGGTTGAAAGTCGATCCGGCGGTCAAGGCGTCGCTGGCTCCGGGTTCCCGCGTGGTGACGGATTATCTCAAAAGGACGGGACTGGCGCCTTATCTGAACAAACTTCGATTTCACACCGTGGGGTACGGCTGCACCACCTGCATCGGCAATTCGGGTCCGCTCGATCCGGCCATCGAGGACGCGGTGGTGAAGAACGATTTCGTGACGGCGAGCGTGCTGTCGGGGAACCGCAATTTCGAGGCCCGGGTTCATCAGAACGTGAAGTCAAATTTCCTGATGTCGCCCCCGTTGGTGGTGGCGTTCGCCCTGGCGGGCCGTGTGGACATCGACCTGAGCTGCGAGCCTTTGGGACAGGACAAGGAAGGCCATCCGGTGTTTCTCGCCGACCTTTGGCCCACGCTTCAGGAAGTGCGCGACGCGATGCAATCCGCCCTCAAGCCCGAGGTCTTTCGGAAACTTTACAAGGATTTCGCCGCGCAGAACCCGAAGTGGAACGAAATCCCTTCCAGTACCGGCAACGTCTACGAGTGGGATCGCGCGTCCACCTACATTCAGGAGCCGCCGTTCTTCGAGAATTTTTCGCTCACGCCGGGCGGCATTGCACCCATCCGCGGCGCGCGCGCCTTGGGCATTTTTGGGGACAGCGTGACGACGGACCATATCTCGCCTGCGGGGGCGATCAAAAAGAGTTCGCCCGCGGGGAAGTTTCTCGGAGAGCACGGGGTGACGTTCGAAGATTTCAACAGCTACGGTTCGCGCCGGGGCAACGACCGCATCATGACGCGGGGGACCTTCGCGAACGTGCGCATCAAGAACCTGATGTTGGGGGGCGAGGAGGGCGGGAACACAATGGGGCCGGGCGGGGAGAAGGTGTCGATTTATGACGCGGCGGTGGCTTACCAAGCCAAAGGCACTCCGCTCATTGTGATCGCTGGACAGGAATACGGCACAGGATCGAGCCGGGATTGGGCGGCGAAAGGGACAAACCTGCTGGGGGTGAAGGTGGTGGTGGCGCAGAGCTTCGAGCGCATCCATCGAAGCAATCTTGTCGGCATGGGGGTGCTGCCGCTGCAATTCAAGGAAGGGGTGACGGCGCAGAGCCTGAAGCTTGACGGCACAGAGACGTACGAGGTGGCGGGTTTGGACGCCCATCTCAAACCGCAGCAGGACTTGGTGCTGAGGATTGCGCGCCAGGACGGGACGGTCGAGGACGTCCCGGTTTGCTGCCGCATCGATACGCCGATCGAAATCGATTACTACCGGCATGGCGGGATCTTGCCTTATGTGCTGAGGCAGTTGATGGCGACAGCGTAAGCGGCATGACTTTGGGCCGGGAAGCCATTGGAATCGAAAATCGGCAAGCCGCCCCCCGCGGGAATGCCAGGTTATCGAGTCCGCAATGTCCTGCGGATCGGTCCCATTTCCTATCGATCTACCGGGTTTTCAAATTGAAAATCCGCTTTACAGGGGGTTGGTGGGTCGGTAGCGTCAACCCTTTGGAATACACTATTTGAGACGTCTGGATATGGAATTGAAGAGCAAGACGATTGAGCAACACCGAACGCACGACAGTGACACAGGGTCTCCTGACGTGCAAATTGCACTTTTGACGGAGCGGATTAATTCACTGACCGAGCACCTTCAGAAAAACAAGAAGGATCACAGTTCGCGACGCGGACTATTGATGCTGGTGGGCCAGCGGCGTCGGCTTTTGGATTATCTTCAGCACAAGGATGTTGGGCGGTACCAGTCCTTGACCAAGAAGCTGAAGCTCCGCAAATAAGAAACACGAAGCGCTTCCTTCCGGAGGCGCTTTTTTTGAGGTTTTCCCAGTCCTTGTGTGATTTCTAGGTCCGCCGGTGAACGCGAGCTGGCAGGGGAGAATCTTGAAACATTCTCGCGAACCCGATCTGCCTGTTGACACGGGGAAATTTCATTCAGCCACCAAGGCGGTGTTTGAATGAAGTTCCTCTGGGTCAATGGGTTGGATCAATGATTGATTATGTCCAACCAAATTGAGATCCCGATTGGATCCACCCCCATTGTTATTGAAACCGGAAAACTCGCCAAGCAAGCCGACGGAGCCGTCACGGTGCGCTTGGGCGAAACGATTGTTGTGGTCGCCGCCGTGGCTTCCATCAAGGCCAAGCCTGGCCAGGAGTTTTTTCCTCTGACCGTTGATTACCGCGAAAAGGCGGCTGCGGCAGGCAAGTTTCCCGGCGGTTACTTCAAACGTGAAGGCCGCCCCACCGAAAAAGAAATTCTGACCTGCCGGCTGACGGACCGGCCCATTCGCCCGCTTTTCCCCAAAGGCTGGTTCAATGAAGTGCAAGTCCAAAGCGTTCTGCTCAGCGCTGACGGAGAGAACGATTCGGATATCCTCAGCGTCATCGGCGCCTCCGCCGCGCTTTCCGTCAGTGACATCCCCTGGGAAGGACCGCTGGGCGCGGTCCGCGTGGGCCGGGTGGACGGCAAGTTTGTTGCCAACCCGACGCACAGCCAGCGAGCCAACAGCGACCTGGATTTGGTTTATGTCGGCAACACCACGGACGTGGTGATGTTCGAGGGGGCGGCGAATGAGATTTCGGATGCCGACTTCCTGGCTGCGCTCAAATTCGGCCATGAATGCTGCCAGCCCATCATTGCGGCTCAGAAGGAATTGATGGCCAAAGCGGGCAAGCCCAAACGCGCCATCACGGTGAATGTGGTTCCAGACGAGGTTCTCGAGGAAGCCAAACGCATCGGGGGCGATCGAATTGTGCCTGCCCTGCTTACCCCTGGCAAACTCGCCCGGGAAAGTGCTTGGTCGGCCCTGACCGAGGACATTTCCAAGAAGCTCGTCGAAAAGTTCGGCGAGGAAAAAGTGACCGAGACCGTGCGCAAGGATGCTTTCTATTACATTCAGAAAGAAGCGGTCCGCGGGCTCATTCTGGACGGGAAAAAGCGCCTCGATGGGCGTGGATTCAAGGACGTTCGCGCCATTAGCGGGGACGTGGGCCTGCTGCCGAGGGCGCATGGTTCGGCGCTGTTCTGCCGGGGAGAGACGCAAGCGATGGTCCTGGCGACGCTGGGGACCACGGAAGATTCGCAGGAGTTCGATTCTTACACCGGTGGCGAAAGTCAGAAGCAATTCATCCTCCACTACAATTTTCCCAATTTTTCGGTGGGCGAAACGGGACGGATCAGCGGGCCCGGACGACGGGAGATCGGACATGGAGCCCTGGCGGAGCGTTCGGTAGAGCCCGTGGTTCCTCTGGACACCTTTCCTTACGCGGTTCGCATCACGAGCGAAATCATGGAGTCCAATGGATCCACCTCGATGGCCACGGTGTGCGGCGCTTCGCTGGCGCTGATGGATGCCGGCGTGCCCTTGACCCGTCCGGTGGCTGGGATCAGCATCGGCATTTGCACCGAGCATGGGGAGGCTGACCGAATCAGCCGTTACCAGTTGTTGACGGACATCATCGGCTGGGAGGACGCGTTTTGCGACATGGATTGCAAGATCGCCGGCACCTCGAATGGCATCACCGGATTCCAGCTCGATCTGAAGCTCCGCGGATTGCCCCATGAAATCATGGCGGAGGCGGTGGAGGAAGCCCGCGTCGCGCGCTTATCGATTCTCGACAAGATGTCGCAAATCCTGGCTGCGCCAAGGGCGGAGCTCAGCAAGTACGCGCCGCGCATTCAAACCGTGAAGGTCAATCCGGAAAAGATTGGCGCCATCATCGGGCCCGGCGGGAAGAACATCAAACGCATCGTCGAGGAGTCGGGTTGCGAGATCAACATAGACGACGACGGCACGGTGAGGATCTACTCGCTCTCCGCCGAGGGGATGAAGATCGCCATGGAATCCATCCAGGCGATGACGGGCGAAATCGAGGTGGGGAAGATCTATCGCGGGCGGGTGGTCACCATCAAAGACTTCGGCTGTTTTGTCGAAGTGTTCCCCGGCAAGGATGGGCTCTGCCACATCAGCGAATTGGCCAATTTCCGCGTCAAGCAGACCGAGGACATCGTCAAGATGGGCGACGAAATCTGGGTCAAGTGCATTGGTGTCGATGAGAAAGGCCGCGTGAAATTGTCGCGAAAAGCGGCCATGGAAGAGCGCGACAAAGAAATGGCCCCCAAGGCTTAAATTCGGGCCACTCGCGCCAGTGGTTTTTTTGCAAGGGAGTGCCGGATTCGTTCCGGCACTCCTTTTTTTGTCTCAACCTCCCGACTAACTTGAGCATCAAGTTAGTCGGGAGGTTCAATCTTTGGCCACCGCCTTCTTCATCGAGATGGCTCTCCCGTTGTAATTGTTTCCAGGGCGAATTGGCCACGGAATCCGCGATGCCTACGGCGACGGAATCCGGCCTTCAATCCCAAAGGGATTGTGTCCTCCAGCCTAAGGTTGCGAGGAACGAGCTACGTTGGGTCGCCGTTGGGAAATGAATTCAACCGCAACGCGGTTGTGGCTTTTCCCCTGAAGATGGAGATACGACTTCGTCACAACCCCGTTGGGGTTGTTTTCCATGGGCGAACTGTGACCCAACGTAGCTCGTTCCTCGCAACCTTGGGTTTCGGGACGGAATCCTGTTGGGATTCTTGAAGTGCTCGATATGTCTGTCCTTGAGTGTTTTGGGTATTGATACCTGCGACGCTGCCATTCCTCCGGGATGCACATGCTGGGGCGACCCGGTGGACCGGTGGTATCGTCGCTGCGCTCCTCAACCACCGGCTAAAAGCTGGCAAGCCTCCGGCTTGCGACCGAGCTGCTTCACTTCACTCTGGTCTCACATCCCTTATGCATCCGTCCCGCATCTTCCGCTTGTGGTCAGGATATCTGAGGCTAGGTGCTTGACCCTATGAACGGCAATTGATCAGCATCGATCTGTCGCAAGATCTTGGCGGCAAAGGCTTTTCTTAAGTTTCGATGGATCACCTTGCGGATCCACCTCAACTTTGGTCAGGCCTTTCCCACTCAAGCTTTTGCGCATCTCGACGCTGCTGAATTGCCGTTTCCAGCAGGAAAACTCCGCCGGGCCGGGGTGCGAAATGGTGAGTAACTTCAGCATCAAGTGAGTCGGGAGGTTTAAGGTTCAAGTCTGTCCAAAATCGGCCAGATACTGTTCCACGATCATTCGCAACGCTGGAGGTCGAGGCAAACCCAGGCTTTCCGCCCGTGATCCGTCCACGTCCTCGGGCCATTGGTCCACAATGCCCTGGATGCGTTCGTCAAAAGCGTCCTCGATTCGCCCCAGCCGCAACCCGCGTTCGGCGGCGACGGTCAACAGGACCTCCTCGGCCAGCGTGGGGGTGACCCGGTGTGCGGGAAGGACGCAACCCCGGTCGTCACCCAACCGATCTTCGACCACTTCATGAAGCGCAATCAGGGAATCGATCACGGTCCGGTAGCCGGTCATGGGATGGGGTTGTGTCCGCCGGACGGGCAAGGGACAGGGCTCGCCTTTCAACGGTTCGCGAAACATTCCGCTCGCCCAGCTTGAGGCCGCCGCGTTGGGTTTGCCCGGACGAATGATCACCGTGGGCAATCGGGCGGAGCGGCCATCGAAATAGCCTTTCCGCGAATAGTCGTTGATCAGCAGTTCGCACAGCACCTTGGTCATCCCGTAGGTGGTGCGGGGCGTGAGTTTGGTGCGATCGCCATTGCGTTCCTCCATCGCGGCTCCTCCGTAGCAAGCGATGCTGCTGGTAAACACAACGCGCGGCTTTCCAGGCAGGGCGCGGACCGCTTCGAAGACGTTCCGTCCGCCGTCCAGATTGACGCGCAAGGCATCGTCGAACCGCAATTCACACTCTCCACTCACCATGGAAGCCAGATGAAAAATGGACGTCGCGGGATCATGTCCCACCGCTGCAAAGACCGCGTCGCGGCATCCGATGTCGCCGGTTTGCTGACGGACGCGGGAGTCTCCTGGAGGGGACCTGAATGCGGCGTCGAACAAAACGATTCTTTCGATGGGTTCGAGGCTGCCCGAGGGTCCTGTGATCGAACCGCGCTGCAACAAAGTCGCGCAAAGTTGGGTTCCAAGAAATCCGCCGCCGCCGGTAATGACCACGTTCATGATGCCTCACATTGTTGATTCGAGATTTGCGCTCCGCCGCCTGAAATGGGCAGCATCGAGCCGCACAGATCCTCAACCTCAGAGCAAGTGTCAAACATGGAAAAACGAATGGCTGGACACAAGATTGGATTCGTGGGACTGGGAAACATGGGCCGTCCGATGGCCCGGCATCTGCATGCGGCGGGCGCCGATGTCTGGGTGTGGAATCGGAGCGAAGGCCCGGCGGCGGAAGCGGAGACGATGGGCATGCGGCGAGCACGAAGTCTTCCGGACTTGGCTCGCGCGATGGATGGAGAGATCGTGTGCATCAATCTTACTTCCACCGCGGTGGTGGAACAGGTCGTCTTCGGTCCGGAGGGTTTGGCTGGAGGCTTGTCCCCGGACTCGTTGATCATCGATTTTGGAACGACCGGGGTTCCGGAGACGCGGCGATTCGCGGCTCACATCCCTTGGGTGGACGCGCCGGTGTCCGGCGGACAAGTGGGCGCCGAGGCGGCGACGCTCTCGATCATGGTGGGGGGCGCAGAGGAAAACGTTCGACGGGCCTGGCCTGTCCTCGAGACCGTGGGACGCAGAGTCACCTCTCTGGGGGGGCCAGGCGCGGGGCAGGTCGCGAAGCTGGCCAATCAATTGATCGTTGCCCAAACGATCGACGCCGTGGCCCAGGCACTGCGCTTGGCTGAGCTTGCCGGGTTGGACGCCGCCCGGGTGCGTGAAGCCCTGCTGGGCGGCTTTGCGGAGAGCCGCATTCTTGATTTGCACGGCAGCCGCATGGCCCGGCGGGATTTCAAAGCGGGCGGGCGCGCCGAGTTGCAACTCAAAGATGTGCGGCTGATCTGCGAACTCGCCGACACGGTAGGGCTCGAATCAGCCACTTTGCGGAATTGCCGCGCCCAGTGGGAGAAATTCGTCCACGAAAAGGGCTGGGGGGATCTGGACCACTCCGGCCTGTTCAAGCTCTATGAGTGAATCCCCTTCCATCGAGTCTCGATGAATTGGGGAGGAAGAAACGGGGCCGGGGCGCCCTTTCACGCATGCATGACTTGGCCGCCGTCGATGTTCAGAGTCTGGCCCGTGATATTGCGGGCGTGTTCGGAGGCCAGGAACACCGCCATCGCCGCGAACTCCTCCGGCGCTTGCCACCGGCCTAGGGGCGCCACCTTGCGAATCTTTTCGCTGGCCCATGTTTCATAGTCCTGCCGGGCAGACTCGGGGAGCAGTCTTTGTCCGGCCTGCCACACCGAACGATTCAAGCCGGTCTGCACCATGCCCGGCGAAAGCGCGTTGGACCGCACTCCGTACGGCGCCAGGTCTTTGGCTGCGCATTGAACAAAGTTGATCAACCCCGCTTTGGCGGCGCTGTAGGGCGGGTCGGTTTGGGATCCCATCTGGCCCGCCACGGAAACGACAAAAAGCATCGATCCCTTGCGACGATGAACCATGCCCGGGGCGCAGGCATGGGCGGCATGCACCGCTCCCAGCAAGTTGACTTCCAGCACTCGGGGCCAATCGTCCGGCGTCAGATTCCAAAAGGGGAACCCAAATTTTCCGGATCCCACCCCCACCGAGTAAACCATATGATCGACGGGGCCGCAGGCGTCCACGAAGCTCCGGACGCGATCCCACGAGGTCACATCCCCTGTTTCGAACCTTGCGGTCGAAGTGGTGGATGCGGGGGCGTGCAGCAAGTCGAAACCAAAAACCTCGCAGCCCTCGCTTGCGAATCCATCGGCGATCGCGCGTCCTAGGCCTTGTGCGGCTCCGAACACCACGACCCGCTGGCCTTGCAATTGAAGATCCATAAGCCCCGATCACGCACGCGTGGCGGTGATCCTCAGCGTTCCGCCAAAGGACGAAACCATTCCCCGCGCAACCAATCGGCCACCATGCTGATCTGCGCTTCGGTCAGCACGCCGTCGTCCGCATAACGCGGCATGCGGTCATTTTTCTTCCCGTAAAAATCCGGGTGGGCCGGGTTGGAGATGAAGCGGACCAGCCAGTCCTTGGAACCATATCCCGTCAGGTCCGGCGCGGTGGCGTCCTCATCCTTGACACGGAATTGATGGCAGTCGGTGCATCCCAGCTCGGAGCGCAGCCATTTGCGTCCATCTTCGATCAAGCCGCTTTCTCTGGCGTCGAGTTCTTTCTGAGATTCGAGATTCGCTTCCGCCGAGAGGGCGGCGATGACCTTGGTCAACTGATCCCTTTGTTCGTTGGAGTATTGGGAAACTTTCTTTTGGACGAAACCCGCCATCTTCCCATCCTTGTGGCGGCTGCCTCCGAAGTAATTCGAGGACACGATCTTCTGCGGGTCGAGGAATCCCGAGATCCACGCGCGCGTGCCGATGCCTTTCAAGTCAGGCGCACTCGGCGGGTCCGTGGGTTCATGACCCAGGCCATCGTGGCCGCCATAGCGGTGGCAGCTGGCGCAGTTCTTCGCGAAGATTTTTGGGCCTTGGGTCAGCGGATCGTTCCTCAGCAAGTTTACGGCGCCCGTCGGGGGGATGCCGGTCGGCGACTGGGCCAGCTCGACGACTCGCTGCGCTTGTGCCTCGGCGTCTTTCTCCGAGGCGAGAAACAGGGGATCCCGACCGTCCTGACGGAGCGCCAGCCCGGTGAGCAGTCCGGCGATTCCGAGCAACATGAAAAGGAAACACACATTAAACGTATGACCGAGCCTCCAGCGCGCGATGAATGGCATCAGGAAAACCACGGTGGCCGCCAGTCCGGGGAGGATGATGGCCCCGATGATTTCCGTGGTTCCCGGGAAGTATTTCAAGAGTTGAAAAAGGAAGAGAAAGTACCACTCCGGTCGGGCCGCGGAGAAAGGCTCAGTGGGATCTGCCGGCGCGCCCAGTTCTCCGCCCCGGGTTCGTATGACCAGAAACAGCACGGCCGCCATCAAAGCGAGGCAGGCGACGCCATCCTTCAAGACCTGGTCGGGCCAAAACGCGGCGTCTCTCTTTCGCAACGGTTGCTTGGCGGTGATGCCGTGCCGACGGAACAAGTAGATGTGTCCGACAATGAGAAGGCCGATTAACAGCGGCAGAATGCCCGCATGGAGCGCGAAAAAGCGCGACAACGTTTGATGTCCGTAGTCCGTGCCGCCAATGATGAGTTTCTGCAGCGAGGGGCCGATGACGGGAGTGATGCCCGCGATGTTGGTCGCCACTTTGGTGGCCCAAAACCCCTTTTGATCCCAGGGCAGGAGATAGCCTGTGAGCGAGAGGGCCAGCACGAGTTTGAAGAGGATGAGTCCAAACCAGAAATTCATTTCCCGGGGCGCCTTGTACGCCCCGTCGATGACGACCTGCATCAAATGCAACACCAGGAGCAGCGTCATGAACTGCGCCGTGTAGTGATGCACTCCGCGCAGGAACCAGCCCCCCCACAACTCATGCTGAATGTAATACACACTCTCCCACGCAGTGGTGGAGCTGGGATTGTAGGAAGTCCAGAGCAGCAGTCCGGTGATCACTTGAACCGAGAAGGCAAAAGTGAGCATGCTGCCCCAGACATAGCGCCAGCGCGCACCTCCCGGGATATTTTCGAACAGCGCCTCGTGCAGAAGCTTGCGGGCGCCCGTGCGATGGTCGAACCAATCGAGGAGGGCCTTCATGCGAGGGGGATCTTCTCTTTTTTGCCCGCTTCGAAATTCTGATATCGGACCCAGATCTCCGTCTCGTTGCGAACTTCCACCTCCAGCGAATCCATGCCTCGCGCGCTCGGGCTCTTCGCGTCCGCGATCGAGCCATCCAGGGCGAACGCGCTGTTGTGACACGGACAGAAGTAGCCCGGCTTGGCCGCCAGGAAATCGATGAAACAGCCCGCGTGCGGACAAACCACGTTCAACGCCTCGATCCGGCCTTCAGGCGTGCGCCGCAAGTAAACGGCGCCCACGGGCGTGCGCGGAAACTTGTTCCAGGCGTCGCGGCGATCCGCCAGCACGGCGAATTTGCGCGGCACGCCGTCGTTCGGCAATGCCGCCAGCGCGGCGACACGCACAAAAGCGCCTGCGTCGGACTTTCTTCGGAGAGGATCCAGGATCATCGGAACCCCTGCCAGAGGCGGCGCCGCGGCCAGGATTCCGCCCGCGACAATGGCCGATGTTTTCTTGAAAAAATCCCGGCGATTGTCATCCGGAGGAGGGTGCGGCATGGTGCTCATGGAAAATCTCGATTGGGCGAATTCGTCGCGCGGGACGCGGCGATTACGCCAGAATCCCCGGGGTGAAGCAATGCCCAGATTTCCTCGATTCGTTGGCTTGCGTCCGAGCGGGGCGCCCTTCAGATTCCCGCGTATGACCGACCTCCAGGATGCGATCCATGCGGATCTCGCGTCCCCCCGTACGCTTCCCACCCAAGTGGCCGTTCATCTTGGATCCCACCATGAAGTGGAGGCGGATCACATTGTTGCTTTTTTCAAGAACGACTTTCCGGACTTGGAGGATTACCAGGTGGATCTGATTCTTTCTCCGGCTTTTACACCCGGCCTTCAGGAACAGTCGCGGTATTCGAGATTTGTCGAAAACGCGCCCTTGACCGATTCCGACGTGGACGCGTTGATTCTTGGATTGGCCCGTCGTCCCACCCGATCCCATTTTGTCGTCTCCTCGGGAGGGGAGTTCGAGGTTCAACTTCGCGAGGTAACCTTGGATCGTTACGTGCGGCGATTGCATCTCAATCAGCCTGTGGAGCAGCCTGTGGCGGCGTGCATCCGGCATTGGGTTCCCGCGGAGGATCGCTCCCGGCTGCATGCGATCGCGCGTCGTCCCGTGTGGCGCCCTGCTCCTCGCGCCACCATGCTGCTCGACGCGCTGTCGAAATCACTCCTTGCGGAATCTTATCGGGTTGCCGATTTCGAGCTGCTGTTGCGTCTCGTGGAACAATATCTCCCTGCCCATGGACCCGAACTTTCGGGGTTGATTCCCGAATTAGTGCGCGGCGTGGAAACCGAGCTCGTGCAACGCTCGGTGCCCAAGCCTTTCTTCTCCGAGCGCATTCGGGAGATGCACGGTGGATCCCGCGATCAACGCGCCGTGGTTCATGAGCTGAGGACCGACAAACGCGCCATGCTCGACGGGTTGTCGCGTCTGGCCGCGCTGCTCCACTCCCCCAAGCCGGCGTGAACCCTTCCTTGATGCCCTTGGAGGAGGCCCGCGAGCGGATCCTTGCCGCTCTCCCTTCTCCCGCCCGGGAAACCATTTCGCTCCAGGAAGCCTCCGGAAGAATCGCGCTGGTCGATGCCGCCGCTCCCTCCGATTTACCTCCCTTTGATAATTCATCCATGGATGGTTATGCGGTCGTCGCCCAGGACACGGCGGGTGCGAACCCGAAAGAGCCCCTCAAGCTTCGTTTGACCGGACGCTTTCCCGCCGGCGGGGTCTTGCCTGCGTCCCGGGTCGGGAGTGGATGTTGCGCCCGGGTCTTCACGGGGTCTGCCCTTCCGCCCGGCGCCAATGCCGTGGTGATGCAGGAGGATACGCGTGAGGATGGGGACATGGTGGAAATCATGGACCCCGTAAAGCCTTGGGAGAATGTTCGATTGAAGGGTGAGGATGTCCGCACGGGAACGCTGCTTTGGCGCGCCGGGCAAAGACTTTCTCCGGGTCGGGTGGCCATGGCGCAGGCACTCGGTCTGGCTGAGATCGTCGTGGGACGGCGACCTGTAGTGGGTTTGATCGCCACGGGGGACGAGTTGCTCGAACCGGGTGCTCCGGCTGAACCTGGGAAGATCTACGAGTCGAATCGGACGCTGCTCAAATCCCTGGCCGGAAAGGCCGGTGCTGTCGCGCGGTGTTTTCCGATCGTGGCTGACTCCGAGGAATCGACCATCAAGGCACTCGAAGAGGCTGTTTCCACGTGCGACTTAGTGATTACCACTGGCGGTGCCTCGGTGGGCGACCACGACTGGATCAAGCCGGCTCTGAAGAAGGCGGGCGGAGTCATTGATCTGTGGAAAATCGCCGTGAAGCCGGGCAAGCCGTTTGTGTTCTCGCGACTCCGGGATAGACCGGTTTTCGGCTTGCCGGGCAATCCTGTCTCGGCGCTCGTCACGTTTGTCCTCCTGGTCCGGCCTGCGCTTCTGAGGTGGCAAGGCGCCCGGGATCTGAATTTGCCTCGATCGCGGGGAAGCCTTGCGGAAACGATACTGAACCCAGGCCCTCGCCGTCATTTCGTGCGGGTGCGGATGGAGGAGGATGGATCGGTGGTGCCGAGCGGACCCCAGGCTTCCCACATGATGTCGTCTCTCGCGTTCTCCTCAGGTTTGGTGGATGTCCCCCCGGATGGCCAAATCGCCGCTGGAACCACGGTCGAGGTTTTCCACTGGGACGCGTGATGGAGCTGGAAGCGAGCTCAGGGGCAAGCGAGGGCTGAGCCGAGGTGCCGGAAGGAATCAGAACCGTCGCTTGGGGAACTCCAACACGGGCGGTCTCGGTTGGAAGGTTGTGGCGGAAGCCGGTGTGAAGCTTGGGCTGTTGGGACTGGAAACGTTGAAGGTTCTCGAAGTGAGTTCCTCCAGGGCCGAAGCGCGGGCGGGGAGGCTGCCGGTGGGCAAGCTGCCGCTGCCCGACTCGATTCCCGAAAGCGAAGCGGGTCTTGGCAGTGGCGGTCTTGCTGCAACCCCAACGCTGGGAATCGGCAAGGTCGGATTGGCGGGAACCGAAGTCGAATCACCACGAACGTTGATGGGATCCCCGCCGGAAAGGGCGCCCAATGGGGACTGCAACATCCGCGACGTGCGATCATCCCGCAGTTGCTGCTGCTGGCGCATCGACAACGCATTCTCGGGATTCTTCGACAAAACCGGATTGTTGCCGCCAAAACCACCCAACCCGAACTCAGCCCGACCGGTGGGCCCAGGGTTCAATCCTCCGGAGACTTCCCCTAATCTCCCCACATTCGATGGGGAGTCTTTGCGAGGATTGCTGGAAGGGGATTCATTCTGGGGGGCGTCGCCTTTGGCGGTTGCGTTCACACGCCTTTCCGTTTCGCCTTCCCCCGTCTTGGGTTTGTCTTCCGTGAGGGTGGTTTCGTTGGTGCTGGTGTTGCTGACGTTGTTGGTTCCTTCAGACTTGTCCTTGTCATCGCCTTCCAGAAACTTCTCCACGCTTTTCTTGGGCTTCGCACCATCCCATGAGAGCGATTCCTCCTGCACCTTGAACATTTCCTGAAGCGAGGTTTTGCCCGCCGCCTCCTTCGGATTCACAAACATCCAGTTCTTTTTCTGGTCCAAATACTCGAAGAGTTTCTTCGACATATTCGGTTTGTTCATCAGCGGATTCGGAAGTGGCTCGACGAAACCCCCCGCAGGACTCGAGGGCTTGAGGAAATCGAACGGGCGGGAGGTTCCCATGGCGCCCCCTTGCGGCGGCAGATCCAACTTGGCGGGCTTCTTCGAGTACTCGATCTGGTCCGCGCCCCACACCGAACCCGCGAGCATCAACGCCAATCCCCCTACCCATCCCGAGGCCAGGGGTTGATGAGATCCGGTGAAGCGTGGTTTCATGGGCCGAGTAAGAAATGAATCCAACGCTTGTTTGGACCGCCGGTCAAATATTCTGTTCAAGAAATTGGGGGTGGGAAGCGAGCCTGTTCATCGACTCCGCGCTCAAAGGTCGCTGACGATAGACCGGCTCCACCATTGGCTCCGCGCTCGTGGACCGGCGGCAGCGTTCCAGCCACGAACGGTCCAGGAGTTCGTCCAGGAGTGCCGGTGACGTGGCCGCCACCGTGGTTTCCTCCTTCTCGCCCGTCGCGCATCCCCGTCCCACCCAAAATCCCGCGCAAAGCCAAGTTGCCCGCAGCATGGTGCTCCGTGAATACGTGGGCATGGCGCAAGGAGTCTTCCCCACCAGTTCCCGCATCCTGTTGAACAACGGCAGCGTCCACATCTCCGGGTTCCGGGCGGGACTGAACGCGTCGAAGAGGATCGCGCCAGGTTTGTCCCACGCTTCCGCCATCACGCGGTGAATCGCACTCGAAAAATCCACCTGCTCGAATGTCCAGTCGATTTCCAAGCCTTGTCTCCGAACGCGCGCTCTCCGATCCTCAAACAATGCCTTCAGAACCGCCTCCCAACCCCGGGGATAGACCAGCGGTTCCGCATGTTCCAAAGCACATTTTAACGGTTCGTCCGTCCGATCGAAACTCAGGATCCGCACCCGTCCGCGTTTGTTGCTCAAAGCCCTGAGTACCGCAATGGGGTTGGCGGCCCCGCCCAATCCAACGTCCCACAACGTCAACTCGCCTTCCTCTTGAAACCGCTGCTCCAGTCGAAGCTGTCTGACGTACAAGGCCTCCGCCTCCGCCGCCGGGCCGATCACGGGATGAAAGGTCTCGCCTGAATCCTGGTCCTGAATGCTCCAGACCCCTGACGGCAAAGGCACGACTCGAAAGGAACTCAAGCGCCCTCCCCTCCCTCAGGCAATGTGCCGATATAATTCCGCGAATTCAGGCTCCTCAACCGGTCTCGGATTGAACTGCGCCGTCCATTGGCGTTTGGCTTCGGCGGCCAGCGCCGGCACGTCCGTCCTGGCCACGCCACAGGCGCTCAATTTCAACGGCAGTTCGGCTCGAACCATCAATGACTCCACGGTCGACGCCAGCCATTCTGTGGCCTGCGTGCTGCTTTCAAAATCGTCCGATCCCTTCAACGCCACAGCCAATCCCCGGTACCGGTCGGCGACCTCCGCCCATCCTCCGTTGAAACGGATCACCCAGGGCAACAGCATCCCTACCGCCTGTCCATGCACCACATCGTGATGCGCCGTCAGTGGATTGGCGGCCGAGTGCGCGCATCCGAGCATGGAATTTTCGATGGCTGTCCCCGCGAACGCGGCCCCGAGCAGCATGTCACCCCGTGCCTCCACGTCGCCCGGGGCGGACAAGACTCGCGGGAATGCGCTGAAGAGCAGCTTGGCTGCGGCTTCGGAATACAACGAGGAGATGGGATTGCGTTTCGTGGTCACCCATGTCTCGAGCGCGTGCGCGATGGCGTCGATGCCCGTCACCGACGTCACCCGCTGCGGCAAGGACAGCGTCAATTCCGGATCCAGCAAAGCCACTCGCGCGGCTGCTTTGGGATCGAGGCAGGCCATTTTTTGGTGGCTTTTCTCATCGGCAATGAGTGCCGCGCTTTGGCATTCACTGCCTGTGCCGGAGGTCGTGGGCACCGCGATCAAGGGCAGCATGGGCAGCTTGGCCTTGCCCACACCCCAGTAATCCCTCATTTCTCCGCCATTGGTCAGGATGAAATTGCATCCTTTCGCAGTGTCCATGGAGCTGCCTCCTCCGAGCCCGACGAAAAGATCCGCCCCATGCGCTTTGGCGGACTCGAGACACCGGGCCACGTCCGCCGTCGTCGGGTTCTCGCGGACCTGATCGTAACAAGACACCGCCAAACCGGATTGGCTCATCGCATCGATGACGCGGTCGGCGTGTCCGGCTCGGACTAGGCCTGGATCGGTCACGACCAAGACGCGCCGGCCTCCGAGTTCCTTTGCCAAGTCGCCCACCCGGCTCAGCAGTCCTCGACCGAAAAGGAGCCTGGTTCGAGGGGCGTAATCGAACCCGCCGACAGGCAAGGGGAAACCCGGGATCATCATAGTCATGACATGTGCCGAACAGCGATCGCGGCGGAAAAGCCGCTCCTATCGGACGGCGCCCGACGCATCCGTGTTCAATTCGGGCATTTCCCAAGCTCTCTCGATCGACCTTCGACGGTAGAGAAACTCGAACATGTTGCCTTCATGCGGCTGGTCCCAGGAAATCGACATCGTCGAAACCGGGCCGAAATTGAGGCGCTCGATCTCGCGGAATTGCAACAATTTCGCCGCGAACGCGGGATCGCGAGTGATGGCCGTCACCGCGAGGGAGTAGCCGATCTTTTCCAGCATCTGCCGTGGCGGCACCTCCACGACGCTTGCATACGGGAACAGGAATTCCCGATTGGCCAGGGGATGCTCGAAATTCTCGCAAAAGACGATGCTCGGACGCATATAGACCCCGCCTTCGAACATCGTTTTCCGCGGGCCTTGCCGGTACGGCGCCGTGGTTTCGACCGCGCCCGGCGTCTTCAACCCCTCCTCAATCTGCTGATCAATGAAATCGGCCATCTTGGGATTCGCAAAACCGGAGAGCCTGGCTTGGGGATCCTCGGGCGCGGTTGGAGCGAAAGCGCCCAACCTCTTGCCCAGTTCCTCGGCAATGGCCCGCCCGTGACGAGGCACCACAACCGCTGACGCGTTGATGCAGCTGCGGCCCCCGTTGTCGGAAATGGATGACACCATGACATCGATGAACTCCGGCCATCGATCGATTTGATCCTCGCCGATTAAGATTTTGCTCCAGCCCGGGCCGTGAATTTGAATGGCCTGATTGCCCGCGTACTGCGCAGTCGTGGATTTATCCCCGAAAATCAAGGCCCTCCCGCACGATCGCAGAATCTCCCCGGCGCCCTCATGGTCGGTCGGATAGAATCCAAAGGCTTCCGCCGGACAACCGGCTTGCACGAACGCCTGGATCAGCCGGAACGGGGTCCACGGTTCTTCTCTTCCCGGCTTGAGCACCACCGGCGTTTTGAGGGGGATGGCCGACAACCACAACGAATTGACGGCCGGCGAATTGCTCGGCATGACCAGGCCGAGCGCTTTCGAGGTCGGAAAAAAGCTCAACCGCGTGCCAAACTGCTCACCCATGCCGCGGTCGAGAATGCTCAGATCCAATCCACGGGTCAGGCCGTTCAGAATCTGTCCCATGCGCGTGAGCGCGTCATGGATCTTGACCATGTTGCGGCGCACCATGGCGTGCGGCAGCCCGCTTGTGGAGCTGAGAGTTCGCACGTAGTCGTCGGCGCTTTGCACGTGTCCGCGCGTGCCGAGCGGCAGGGCGCCGTTCAAGAAGAGTTCCCCGGCTTTCTTGCAAAGGTCGAGGAGCTGCGCCGTGGTGAAACGTTGCAACGCGGCGCGCCCGGCTTGAATCCTTTGCAGATCTTTTCGAACGATGCCCGCGTTGACGCTCGACACCATCGCTTTCGCCGTCCCGCTTCGATGGTCCAGCACCGGGTGCTGTTCCAGACTCTCGTAGTCTCTGCCGAATCGCAGTACTGGCAAATGGGGTAATTCAGTCATGCTCATAAGGGTCTTGGAAAATCATGGGCTGCGGGAAGCGGCAGGTGGATGCCCTCTCCAGCCCAGCCACCGGCTGATGCCTGTCCAAGCCAGCAAGGCCATGCCCACCGGAGTCCCGGTTACGGACGTGGGCACGGCCGCGACGGCACCTAGCAACACCGCGAAAAACAGCGCGGTTCCCCAGCGCTGTCCGCGAAGCTTGCGCTGAATGACCAGCGTGGGAATCGACACCGTTAAGAAACTCGCCGGAATGGTGAGGAACCAGCTGAGCACCGTCCAGTCCGCGAGGTTCCAAAGATTGTCGACCGCGAGGAGCAGCGCGGCCGCGGCGGGGTGAACCGGAGGGCCCGGCGGAGCACCTGCTTGCGCGTGTGGATCGGCGGCGGTGGTGACCGCGACGGCCATGGCAGGCCCCTCCTTCACGGCTCAATACACTCCTTCAACGATCTGCTTCTCCATCGCGCCGAAGGGACGCACCTCGGCCACCCCGTCCCAGGCGTAGGGCTCGCGTGGTTCGCGCCGAATGGCTTCGTCGCGCTCCAGGAAGCGCGGCATGAAAAACTCGCGCGTCAACGTGGTCAGTTCCACGCGTCCCCATTCTCCGTAACCTCGCGTTTGGGACGTGTTCGCCGGATCCACCACTCTCAAAATGGCTCGTGGCTGCGGCGCGTAGTACGTGATGGAAAACTTGTCTTCAGGACGCAGCGGCACGCTGGCCGCCAGCCCCATGAGGGTATTGCCGTAAGTCGGATAAAACCCGATTTTGCCTTCGAGAACCTCCTCGACGATATAGCGCACGTATTGCGGAGCCATCGTCGTGCCGCCGCAAAACACCCCGCGGATGCCCGATTCGTAGAGATTCACCTTTTCCGCCATGGCCTCGAGGAGCTTGGGAGTGGTGAAGAGTCCGGCGACTTTGCGGTGTTTCAAAATCGTGACGCCTTGATCGACCACATGATCCATGTAAGACCGCGCGACCTCGAATTTCTTGTCCGCCAGCACCTTTTTGACAAAGCGGGGGTCCAAGTCGATGAAGTAGCAAGGACTGCCGCGAAAATTCGCGAGATGCTCGATGGCGAGCCGCAAACGGCGGGGACCGGTTGGCCCCACCATCAGCCAGGCCTCGCCCCGCGGGAAGTGAGCGTCGCTGACCTTGCCGCTGAATTCCTCGTAATCGACTTTGTAATCATTCCACCCGATGCGCTGTTTCGGCATGCCTGTGGTGCCGCCGGTTTCGAAAATATTAAACGGTTTGCCCTGAAATGCCGCCGGCACCCAGACTTCGGGCTGCAGATCCCTCAACCACTCGTCCTGGAAGTGCGGAAACTTCATGACGTCGTCCACCGTCTGGACGACCGGGCGCGGATCGAAATTCTTCCGGGCCCAATCCAGCCAGAAGGGACATCCGGTTTCGGGTGAAAAGTGCCACTGAATGATCTCGCGCAGGTGCTGGTTCAGCTGTTCGCGGGCTTTCTGGATCGCGGAGGAATCGACGGCCATAGATTAAAGGTCAGAAAAGGTTGGTTGGAGGATTCAACAACAAGGGACCGGCGCGTTGGAGCGGCGCCTTGAAGGAGTGCTAGTTCTTGGCGTCGGCCTTGGCCGGTTGATCGGGACGGCGGGACGCGTCATGGAATCCGAACAAATGGGTGTTGGATTGCACGTAAATGACGCCATTCGCCACGATGGGGGTCGAGTAAACAGGCGCGTTGAGGTTGGATTCGCTCAAGATCTTCTTGTCTTTGGACGCCGCCATGACGACGAAATCTCCGTCCTCGTCGCCGACATACACCTTGCCGTCGGCGACCAGCGTCGAACCCCACATGTGCGCCTTCATGTCGTGAATCCAATGGAGTTTACCGGTCTCCGCGTCCAGGCAATGCACGAAACCGCTGAAATCGCCGACGAAGAGCAAACCGGTTTCGGGATCGATGGAAACCGTGGAAATGCTCCGCTTGATGCCCCGATAATCCCAAAGCACGCCTGTTTTCGTCAGATGGCCCGTCTTCGTGGCATCGACGCACAGCAAGCGGCCCTCGCCCTCGCCGTGCTCCGGATCCTGTCCCGTCGCGACATAAACCCGGTTCTTGTAAAAAACAGGAGTCGAGTTGATTTCGCTCGGACCATCGGCCGCCGGATAACGAATCGGCTTCCCATCCTTCATTTTGTATTCCGGCGGATTGCAATCGACCCAAAAGACCCTTTTCAAAATGTCGTACTCCCCGTCTTTGACGGGTTTCGAATCGAACGCGTAGAGGAATCCGTCGCCCCCTCCAAAAAACACCAGCGGCTTTCCGTTGACGACCCCGGTGGAAGGCGAACTCCATTGGCCATGATAAATCCTTGGACCAATCTTGGCGTCGTCCTCGCCCACGAGCTGTCCGGTCTTCTTGTTGAGGGCGATCAAACTCGGAGACTGCGGCGAGGGGATGTTCGAGTGCGTCCAGTCCTGTCCGTTGGAAGTGCAAACGTAAAGCATGTCGCCGACGATGGAGATGGAGCAATTGGAGGCGTTGTGCGGGAACACTCCGAGCTCGTCCATCATGTCGTATTTCCAAAGAATGTCGCCATCCTTGGGGCCGACCTCGATCTTCGGTTTGCCCGGCCCTGCCACATATTGGGCTTCGTCCTGAAAGGGCCCCTCGTTGCCGTCCGCCAGCCCGTTCAGGTCGAGGCACAAGACTTCGCAGCGCGAGGTGACGACGTAAAGCCGGTTGCCCTCCACGGTGGGAGAAGAGAGCAAGCCGAGATTTTCCCAATCGTTCACTTTGCCCGAAGCGAGCTTGGGAACGATCAACTGCCAGAGGAAAGCGCCGGTCTTTTCTTCAAAGACCATCAGCACGCTCCGGTCGCCTTGATGCTTGGGATCGCGTGGAGAATCGTTGTTGGTGCCCACGAAGATCTTTCCGTCGGCCACGGTGACGTTGCCATAGCTCTGCGAGCCCAGCTTCATCACGAGTTTGACATTCTTCGTCGTGGACAGGTCGATCTCCTCGGTGCCGCGCTTGAACTTGCCGGGTTCGAATCGCTCCGGAAGCCCCTTGGCGGGAGAATACATGTTGCGGCCAGGGTCGTGTCCGCCCCATTGCGGCCAATCGGCCAGCACGGCGGCGGATGCGGTGGAAATCCCGGCGGACAGCGCGGCGGCGCCCAAGAGTGAACGGTGTAATTTCATAAGTGAAGGCCTTCGCATGCAATCGCCAGGGTCAAGGATTAGAGGTCACCACCACATTGTCAATGAACACTCTCATTTCCTGCGGCGAAAATCCAAAAAGCCCGGGGGATCCGGTCCGGTGTGCGGTCTGGTGCGGGACTTCGATCGACCAAGCCTCCGGCTCGGGATCTCCCCGTTTCCAGGCCTTGGCGCGGACCACTCCCGAACCGTCCGGGCTCACGTCGACACGCGATTTGAGCGTGTACCACACGTTGGGCGACCACTTGAAGTTCGAAGGCTCCTCCGCCGCGGGGACGCGAAGCCGCTCTTGATTGGAATTGACCTCGATTTTCTGCTCGTTGCCTTTCATCACAATCAAGTAACGCTGGTTGATCAATCCCACCTCGGACATCTTCCTCCGGTTTCCCTCGCTCATGACGTCGGCCTGAATGGTGTAATTCTTCATGTCCGGCTCGCCGATGAACACCGTGGCGCGCTGGAAGAATTTGTTGTCGATGGTCTTGGCCAGCACCTTGGCCCCGTCTTTCTCCCGCACCTCAAACTTGAACCGCGCCCCAATCCAGGGCAGCGGCGGATAGGCAAACGGGGTGGGCGGTTCGAACGCGTTGGTGGTCGTCTCGGAAAGCTGAAAGGATTCGAAATCCTGCTTCAAGGGGAACCCCGGCAGCACCCGGCCTCGAATGTATCCTTTCAATTCGCCCAGTCTGGCCTCGTAAGCCCCTGCTGAAGCCACCGGATCCGAATCCGCCACCAGCCGGCCTTCGGCGTTGAACTTGCCCTTCATGGTTGCCCGCACCCGCGCGGTCGGCGGAATGTAACTCGCCCACTGCAAGGAGGCCGGGGTCTTCACGTCCTCCACAAAGAAACCATGCCCGTCGAGTTTGCGCGCCCGGAACGACGCGGTCTCGCCAGGATGCAAGACGACTTCGGCGGGCACGAACTGAAGCTGAGCGGCCTGACCTGGCGACGGCCATGCTTCGGCAACGGGCTTTGCAAGGCCCGGATTCGGGCCGGGCTTGCCCCAGCAATAGATCTTCTCCGTCGTTTGCAGGTAAATCTTCCCGTTGTACAACGTCGCGGTTCCGAAACATCTGCCATCCACCTGGACATGGCTCAGGATTTTGCCTTCGTTTTCTCCGGGTCGTATGATGTAAAAGCCTCCTTTCGAACCGACTTCACTGGTGTCGCTCGCGGACTTGGCTCCGGGATCGTCCAGGATCGGCACGTAAAGTTTGCCATCGGCGAACACCGGCGAGGCGTTGCGTTGTTCGATGCCCAGTTTCAACTTCCAATATTGCTTCCCGGTGTTGACATCGATCGCGCAGAGATCGCCTTTCTCGGCCACCACGTAAATGCGGTCTCCGACCAAGATGGGGGAACTTGTCGAGGTGGAAACATCGATGCTCCATAATTCGACCTGAGAACGTTCCAGGACGAGCGGTCCATCAGCCGGGGTTTTGGGCAACTCGTCCGGAATGCGCATGGCCACCATTTGGCCGGGTTCATACGGCGTCCCGTAAATCACGATGACCTTGTCGTTGTTGTGCACCACCGCAGTGGCGTTGATGCCCGCTTTGGCGAGGGGGACGCGCCACAACGCATCGCCTGTACGCGCGTTCAAGCACACGACACTGCCGTCTCCGGCGGCGGAAATCAGCACGCGCTTGCCCTTCAACCAGGTGAGGTAACCCTGGGCAAAACTATTGTCCCTTGGACGATCGCCGGGGCTCGAGGCCCAGACCAAATCGCCGGTCTTTTTGTCGAACGCGTAAAACCGGTCTCCGGCCGCGCCCTGGGCACCCCAGTTGGCGGTGATGCCCCGGGTGATGACCAGATCCCGGTCCACGAGGGGCGACGCCGTGCGGCTGTTGGGAAAAGTCAACCGCCCGTTTTTTTCCATCATGGAATGCATCCAGATCGGCTGGCCGTCCGCCGTAAAAGCCCCCAGCAGGCCCTGGGTACCTTGCATGTAAACGTTCCCGGTCTCTGGATCCACGGTCGGACTGGAAGTGGAATAGCGCAGGTAGATGGTGTCGCTGAGAAAATCGTTGTAACGGCGCTCCCAGAGCCGGGTTCCTTTCTCGGCGTCGAAGCAGGCCACCCCCTCCTGCAAATCCGCCCCTTCCCCCAAATAGCCCATGATGAACAGCCTTCCATTGGCAATGACCGGGGTCGATTGCCCTGGAAACGGCGCGGTCCAGAGCGGTTTGGCTGGATCGACTTTATCCGGCAGCCCCGTTTCCGCCGAGGTGCCGTTTTGAAATGGCCCCCGCCAGGCCAGCCAGCCTTGCACTTCCGCCTGGGCTGCTGAAGTGAGCGAGCCTATCGCCACCGCCACCGCCGCCCCGCGCCACATCGCCTGGGCACCATCGCGCGTCGTTTTCATATTGTCTCGGGATAAAAGAGAGGCCCTGGAAGCGCGAGCATCCGGGAAAGGACACCCGCGACAGTTTTGCTTCCAAGACCAAGATAATTATTCTCCAGATGCCGCCCCTTTGCAAATGAAATAGTACCTATACGTATTAATTCCATTTCTCGGTTGCGTTTGAAGCCTTTCTAGCCCAGTTCTTGCCCGAATAAGCCGATGGCCTCGCCGATCCCGATCGATTCTCCGGAACGACGGCGCTTGCCGCCCACGCTCCGACGCGCCTGGTACGGGCTGAACCAGGCTTTTCGGCGCCGAATCGCCCGTCTTTCCCTGACCCCCGACCAGTTCACCGCCCTCCGGGTGCTCAAGGAAAGCGACTCCGCCGGCATCCCCCAGCGGCAATTGGCCGACCTCATGTCGAGCGACCCCAACACCGTCGCTTCCCTGCTTGAACGGATGGAACGGGCCGGCTGGGTTCAGCGCCGCCCCCATGAACTCGACCGGCGCGCCTATCGCATCAAACTCCTGCCCGCCGGACAAAAAACTTACCAAATCGCCCGCGCCGCCGCCATCGCCCTTCAGACCGAGGTGCTCGAAGCCCTGCCCGAATCCGCCCGCGAAACGTTTCTCACCCACCTCGCCATCATCGCGGACGCCTGCCGCAAAGCGGCCGAGGAAGCCCCCCGGGAATCCTCGTTCCGATCTACTCCTCCACCAGCTTGATGGAGCGGTTCTGCATCGCCCGTTTGCGGGCGGTCTCATCGAGGATTTTCTTGCGCAGACGCAGATTGCGCGGCGTCGCTTCCACGTATTCGTCCGAACCGATGTATTCCAGCGCCCTTTCCAGGCTGAGCTTGAGCGGGGGCGCCAGTTGAATGCCTTTGCCGTCCCCTTGCGAACGCATGTTCGTCAGATGCTTCGTCTTGCAGGGATTCACCGGAATGTCGTTCTCGCGCGCGTTCTCGCCCACGATCATGCCCCGGTAGATCTTCTCCCCCGGTTCAACCATCAGGCGTCCCCGCTCCTGGGTCATGTTGAGCGCGTAAGCCGTGGCCTCGCCATCCTCCATGCTCACCAGGGAGCCGTTCTTGCGCGCGGGAATTTCCCCGCGGTCGGGACCGTATTCGTGGAACAAATGACTCATCACGCCCAGGCCGCGCGTCGTGTTGACCAAGTCGGTTTCGAATCCGATCAAACCTCGCATGGGAATCATGGCCTCGATGGTCACTTGATCCCCGTGATGAATCATCCCGGTGATTTCCGCCTTGCGAAACGCGAGGTTCTCAAGAATCACTCCCATGTTTTCCTGGGGAATCTCCAGGAAAAGCTTCTCGATGGGTTCAAACAACTCGCCGGCGGCGTTTTTCTTCCAAAGCACCTCGGGGCGCGACACGAGCACCTCGTAGCCTTCCCGGCGCATCTGCTCGACCAGGATGGCGATCTGCATTTCGCCCCGTCCGTTGACCTCGAAAATCTTGGGATCCTCGGTCTGGCGGATCTTGAGCGAGACGTTGGTGCGGATTTCCTTCATCAGCCGGTCCCAGATATGCCGCGCCGTCACGAGCTTGCCGTCCTGGCCCGCCAGCGGTCCGTCGTTGACGGCAAATTCCATTTGGATGGTCGGCGGATCGATCGGCTTGGACGGCAGAGCCGGGCGCGTTTCCACGTCCACGATGGATTCTCCAATGAAGACGTCCTCGAAGCCGGTCACTCCGATGATGTCTCCGGCGTGGGCCTCCTGCACCTCGATGCGTTTCAGCCCCTCGAAATGATAGAGGCAGGTGATCTTGCCCTTGCTGATGGAGCCGTTGCGGTGAATGCAACACGACGCCTGGCCCTTGACCAGTTTCCCCGAATACACTTTTCCGAAGGCGATCCGACCCAGGTAATCACTGTAATCGAGATTGGCCACCAGCACCTGAAAACCTTCGCCCGCCATGGCGCGCGGCGGGGGCACGTGGTTCACAATCGCGTCGAACAGCGGCTCCATCGTCCCCGTGACATGGTCGAGTTCCCGCTTGGCAAACCCTTCCTTGGCGCTGGCGTAGACGAACGGAAAGTCGAGCTGCTCGTCAGTAGCGTGCAGTTGCATGAACAGCTCGAACACCTGGTCGAGGACCCGCTTGGGGTTCGCGTTTTCACGGTCGATCTTGTTGATGACCACGATCGGCTTCGCGCCCGCCTCAAGGGCTTTGCGCAGCACGAACCGCGTCTGCGCCTGGGGGCCCTCCGCGGCATCCACCACCAGCAGCACCCCGTCGATCATGTTCATGACCCGTTCGACCTCGCCTCCGAAATCCGCGTGGCCCGGCGTATCGACGATGTTGATGTGGAAATTCTTGTATTTGAACGCCGCGTTCTTGGCGCGAATGGTGATGCCCTTCTCGCGCTCCAGATCCATGGAATCCATGATGCGCTCTTCGGACGCAATGGCTTGGTTCGAACGAAACGTGCCCGATTGTTTCAACAGGCAATCCACCAGAGTGGTCTTGCCATGGTCAACGTGGGCAATAATGGCGATGTTGCGAATATGCTGCATGATGTTCACCCGCTGGAATCGCGGGCTGCGCAGTCTTGCGTCTCGCGGAAAAAGGTCAACCTCGAAGAAAATCGTGCTTCGCGAATTTCCCGCGCGGGTAGCGGGTGAGATGATCGCGAATGCATTGCAAGAAGGGTCCGGCGAACTCGGCTTGCTTGCGTTCCCCCACGCCATGAATCTGGCCGAACTCCTCCCCGGTCAGCGGGTATTCCCGGGCCATGGAGCGAAGCGAAACGTCGCCAAAGACGATGTAGGCGGGCACGCCCCGCTCCTCCGCCAGCCTCCGACGCACTCCGCGCAAGGCCTCGAAGAGGATCTCGTCGCAGTCCCAATCGCCGCGCGCATTCTTCTTTTCCCGCGCCGCCCTTTCCGGCGCCGCTTCCACGCGCGTCAAGGTCACTCGAGCCCGGCTCTTCAGCGCGGCCAAGCCCGCCGGCGTCAATTCCACCGCGTTGAATTTCTCCGCGTTCTGGCGGAGCAGGCCGAGCCGCACCAGCTCGCGGCCAATGGCCGCCCATTCCGAGCGGCCGTGCTCCTTGCCGATGCCATGGGTGGAAAGCCGGTGGTGCCCGAATTTGCGGATCTTCTCGGTCGCGGCACCGCAAAGCACGTCGCACAGGTGCAGAATGCCCGCGCCAAATCCGCTGTGCTCGTGAATCCGGTAGACACAGGACATGAACTTCTGCGCGGACAACGTCCCGTCCCAGGTCGTTTTCGGCGTCAGGCAATTGTCGCAGGCGCCGCAATTCTCCGGTCCGGCGGTTTCGCCGAAGTATCCGAGCAGCGAAACCCGGCGGCAGGCCGAAGACTCCGCGTAATGCACCATCTGCTCGAGCTGGGTGCGCGCGATCTCCCGTTCGCGGGGATCCGGTTTTTCGTCGATGAATCGCGCGTGCTTGACCCGGTCTCCTGCGCTAAAGAACAGAACGCACTCGCCCGGCAACCCGTCCCGTCCCGCGCGCCCCGTTTCCTGGTAGTAGCCCTCGATGTTTTTCGGCAAATCGAAGTGGATGACGAAGCGCACGTTGGGTTTGTTGATGCCCATGCCGAACGCGATGGTGGCGCACACGACCCGAATCTCGTCGCGCAGAAATTGTTCCTGATTCGCCGCCCTCGTGGCCGCGTCCAGTCCCGCGTGATAGGGCGCCGCCCGCACGCCTGCGGCGCTCAGCTTGGCTGCAACCTGCTCGGCGGTCCGCCGCGCCTGGCAATACACGATGCCGCCTTCGCGCGGCCTCGCCCGCAGATAGGCCAGCATTCGCTCGAAGGAACGGGCCTTCGGCAGGACTTTGTAGGTCAGATTGGGGCGGTTGAAACTGGCGACGAATACTCCGGGATCCCTCAACCCCAGCTGGCGGATGACGTCTTCCCTCACCCGCTCGGTCGCGGTGGCCGTCAGCGCCATCATCGACGCCCCGGGGATGGCCTCGCGCAAAGCCGCAATCTGCCGGTACTCCGGGCGAAAATCATGCCCCCATTCGCTGATGCAGTGCGCCTCGTCCACCGCGATGACGTTCGCGCCCCAGCGCGCGAGTTGATCGGCGAATCCGGGCGCGGCCGCGCGCTCCGGCGAAACGTAGAGCAGACGAAATTGCCCCTGGTGCAAACCCCGCAGCATCGGACGCGCCTCCTCCGAGCTCAGCGCCGAGTTCAAGAGCGCCGCTGGAACTCCCGCGGCCAGCAATCCGTCCACCTGATCCTTCATCAAGGCGATCAGGGGCGAAATCACGACGGTCAAACCGGACCTCGCCAACGCTGGAAGCTGGAAGCACAGGGATTTGCCGCCACCGGTTGGCAAAATGGCGACGACGTCCCTCTGGGCGAGGACGAGTCGAATAATCTCCTCCTGCTTCGGGCGAAACGTGGAGTACCCGAAGTAACGCTTCAGCAGGGGGAGGAGATCCGTGTTCAATGCCGAAAATGGCGGTCGCCCGTGAAAACCATCGCGAGTCCTCGCGCGTTCGCGGCCTCAATCACTTCCGCATCACGCACCGATCCGCCGGGTTGAATGGCCGCCGTCGCTCCTGCCTCCGCGGCCGCGATCAAGCCGTCGGGGAAGGGGAAGAAGGCGTCGCTGCATACCACACTGCCTTGCAACGACAACCCCGCTTCCTTGGCCTTCCACACCGCAATGCGGCTGGAATCCACCCGGCTCATCTGGCCCGCGCCGATGCCCAGCGTCGCCTCGGCTCCCGCGTAGACAATGGCGTTGGATTTGACATGTTTGACCACGCGCCAGCCGAACTCCATCGCGGCCCATTCCGACTCCGTGGGCGATCGGGAGGTCAACACTCGGGCGGTCGCGCGTTGAAACGATCGCCCGTCGCGTTCCTGCGCGAGAAAGCAACCGCACCCCACTCCGCGCACTTCCCAATGGGAAGCTTCCGCCGCCAGCGTTTGGATCAAACGGAGGTTCTTCTTCTTGCGCAACAACTCGAGCGCCGCCGGCTCGAAATCAGGGGCCACGATCACCTCGCTGAAGATCTCCGCGATGGCTTCGGCGCAGGCAAGATCCAGCGGGCGATTGACCGCGATGATGCCTCCAAAAGGCGCCTGGCGGTCCGTCGCGAACGCTCGACCCCACGCTTCTCTCAGGGAGCTTCCGCGGCCCACGCCGCAGGGGTTGGTGTGTTTCAGGATCGCGAGCGTTGGCGTGCCGCCCGCAAACTCGGCGATCAAACTGGCGGCGGCGGTCAGGTCGAGAATGTTGTTGTAGGACAGTTCCTTGCCGTGGCACTGGCGGAAGCGGGTCTGGAACGGTCCGTAGAGCGCGGCGGACTGGTGCGGGTTCTCCCCGTAACGAAGAGCCTGGGCGAGGGGCGCGTGCACCGCGAGAAACGAGGGCGCCGCGTTGGCGGACGCCAGCAGCACACGCTCCAAATGAGTGGCGATCGCCGCGTCGTAGGCCGCCGTCCGGGCAAAGACCTTGACCGCAAGTTTGCGCCGCCAATCCAGCGTGGTCTCACCCTGTTCTCGAATCTGACGCTCGACCTCGGCGTAATCGGAGGGGTCTGTCACCACGGTCACGCTCTCATGATTCTTGGCCGCACTGCGCAGCATCGAGGGGCCGCCGATGTCGATATTCTCGATGGCCTCCTGCGCCGTCACCCCGGGCTTGGCCACGGTTTGCTCGAAGGGATACAGATTCACCACGACCAGATCGATCGGCGGAATGCCGTGTGCGGCCACCGCGCTTTCGTGCTCCGCGTTCCCGCGGATGTGAAGCAGCCCTCCATGCACCTTGGGATGCAAAGTCTTGACCCGCCCGTCGAGCATCTCGGGAAATCCCGTGTATTCCCCGACGTCGATGACCTTCAATCCGGCTTCCCGCAGGGCCTTGGCGGTGCCCCCCGTCGAGAGCAGCTCGATCCCCTTTTCCGCCAGCGTCCGGGCGAAGGGAACCAATCCCGTTTTGTCGGAAACCGACAGCAGAGCGCGTTGAATGCGTGCCATATGAGGGGCGCAACCTTCGAGACCCGGCACGCAACCGTCAATCGACAAAACTCGATCCAGGTCAGCCGCCCCCCGCCTCGATGCTCACGACCTCGCCGTCCTCGCAATGCACCGCGACACGCATCGGGCGGCAGCAGTTCTCGCAGTCCACGACCGTGTCGTAGTCTTCATCCAGAGACTCGACAAAAAAGGGGAACCCGTGTCCACAGTAGGGGCATTGCACCTCGGCCTCGGAATTCATGCTGGAATATAGTCCAACTTCGCCTCCCGCGTCGAGCGCCCAGAGCGCAACGTCGCCTGGTGCGATGGCCCTCGAGGTCGGCGGCGGAGTCGCGCCGGCTGCCGAGCCTGCGGTTTCGCCGCCTTCCCGTCGGCGCCGTGGGCGGCCTCCGAGGCCGCTTCTTGCTCCCCCCGCGCCACGTTTCCATCGCCACCTCGCAGGTCGGGCAACCCGCGCCAAGGCAGGCAGGGCGGTCTGCGCGACGACGAAAACTCAGTCACCGCGGACTTCGGATGACACGGCGAGTTGGGATGGAGAAGAAGGATGAAAGATTCATCATCCCCCGGCGGTGCCCTGGTCGCGCTTGGCTCGAACCTCGGTGATTCAGCCTCCATCCTTCACCAGGCGCTTGACGGGCTGCGCGAGCGATCCGTGGGTCCCGTCGAAGCGTCCTCGTTTTGGAGAACGCCTCCGGTGGATTGCCCGCCCGGTTCGCCGGACTTCCTCAACGCCGTCGCTCATTTCGAACCGCTGCCCTCGGAAACCCCGGAGTCCCTGCTCGATTTCCTTCAATCCTTGGAACGCCGGGCCGGTCGTCTTCCCAAACAGCTCCAGAACGAAGCCCGGCCTCTGGATCTCGACCTCCTTGGCTTTCGCGAGGAAGTGCGGGAAGGTCCGCGTCTGACCTTGCCCCACCCCAGAGCTTCGATTCGCCGGTTCGTGCTGCTGCCGCTGGCCGAACTCGGTCCGCAGTGGAAGCTCCCAGGTTGGTCCGAGACCGTTTCCGTGCTGCTGGATCGACTGCCGCCCGGGCCGGAGGCAAGGCTTCTCGAGCCCGCATCATTCACACTCGACTGGAATGGAAAACGATCACAAACGGGTTCACGGAATGCGGGCTAGCTCAATCCCATCCGATCTCGCGTCCAGCATTTTGTTTCTCGAGCCAGGTCATGAGCGGCGCGAAATATTCGCGCATCGCCCGTGTGCTGAGGTCTTCTCCGGTGGTTTCCCTCAACAGTTCCCTCCAATCGCGGGTGCCTCCCGCTTCGAGCATTTGGCGTAGGAACTGGCCCGTTTCCCGGCTCCCGGCGTAATTGCAGCGCTGGGGCGGCTGCCGGAGAATTTTCCGCGCGATGTGGTCGTGGAATTGAAACTTCAATACGGTGGCGATGGCGTAGCTGTAGTAATAGGCCGGATTGTCGTTGACATGCGTTTTGGTGGCGGCGTCGCAGAATGCTTCTCCTCGCGGACCGGCTCCACCCGGCGGTTCCACCCCCTGAAATTCCCTCACATACTGCCACCAGCGTTCGTTCCACTTCTCGGGCGGAAGCGAATGGGCGTAAAGATCCGCTTCCCAATGGGTCATCGTGCCGCTGGCCCAGAAGATGAAAGGAATGCTGTGCGACAACGCTGTCTCGAGCAACTCGCCGGTCTCATCCCCTTTGAAGTCCTCCGGCAAAATGCCCGTTTTCCGCAAGTATGGCGTCTGGCTGGCTGCGAGCGAAATCAGTTCTCCGATGCCCTCGTGAAACGCCGGATTCGCCCCGATCCGCAACAGGGGCGGCACCTCCCGACGGGTGTAGGCCATGAAATAATACGCGTGTCCCAATTCGTGATGCGCCGTGTAGAACCACCACGGATTCGCTTCGACGCTCATCAAGGACCGGATGTCCTGGTTCAAATCGATGTGCCAGCATGAGGCGTGCGAATTCTTTCTCCGGTCTTCCGTGGGCTTGACCGGAAAGAGATCGGACCGCATCCAAAATGTGTCCGGAAGCCGCGGGAAACCCATGCCGGTGTAAAAGGCTTCCGCCGTCTTGGTGATGCTGTCGGGGGAACGATTGGTGAAATAGCGGTCCCATTGAGCCGCCGCCGCCAACCCGCTCCATTCCTGCGCCCAGCGATTGTTGATCCAGTGGGCCGGGATCAGCTTGGGGACGGGTTGTCCGAATTTTTTCGCCAGCTCGTGTTTGGTCCAGGTGTGGAGCTGCCGGTAGAGCGGGCGCAATTCGTCCATGAACGCGCGTTGCATGGACAGCATTTCGTGCGGTTCCATGCCGTAACTCGCCACCTGGAGCGCGAAGTAATCGGCGTAACCCATCTCTTTCGCGACGCCATTCCGTAAACGCTGGAGCTTGACCAACCCCGGTTTGAGAGCCGGGCCGGTCGCCTTGGAGGCTTCCCAGGCCTTTCGACGTTCCTCAAGCCGGGCTGAGGTCTGCAGGATGCGGTCCAGGTCGTTCGCGATGACGTTGGTGCCGTCGAGTTTGAACTGAAAACCGTTGAGCGTGGAGGCTTGGGTGGTTTCGGTCGCGATCCGTTCTTTGACCAGGGCGGGCTGGGTCATGGGGCCTTCGGCGGCGTTGAGCAGAACGCGGCGCAATTGGCGCCGCTGCAAGTCCGTCAACTCCGATGCATGGGCCAGCAAGGCTTTGGATTCCTCAATGACGGCGGGGCTGCCGTTGAAGGCGGCGCGCGCTTTGCCGGCCACTTCGGCCGCCGCGTCGTGCTCTTTTTTGACGTCCGTCAAGGCTTTCCACTGCGCCTCGCTTTCGATGTGGTAGAGGGCCTGGTAACCGACGTTGACCCAGTTGAGAAAACGGTCCGCCCGTTCGCGCCAGGGATTGTCGGCCCGGGTTGAAACGACCGCAAAAAACCCGGCGGCGAGAAAGATCACGCTTCGATGCATGGGGTTACTATGCTGGGGAACGTGATGCGCGCCAAGCCGCAAGCCGCGGTCCCTGATCGCGGATGCGAGCGCTGGTTTTGAATTTTCGGTTTTTCGGCGTTGACGGCAGCCATTGTGTTCTTCAACGTTTCGCTCCCCTTGCGGGGGTGTAGCTCAATTGGTTAGAGCGCTGCCCTGTCACGGCAGAGGTTACGGGTTCGAGCCCCGCCACTCCCGCCATTCTTTTCCCTGCGCTGGGCTGGGCGTTTTGGATGCTCAAGGCGTGAGTCAAAAATTCGGCTCACTTTTTTTCGCTTCCATCCGCTTCGAGGCTCCCTAGAATCAAGTTCCCGATTGCCTTGCCAGGCGGTCGGCTGAACCTTCGGCTGAACCTTCGGCTCGACCTGGCGCGCTCCAACCGTTTTACGGAAGGGGTGCGTCCAGAGCGGAACGGAGATGATTCGTTTGCAACCGGAACCTGAATTATGCCACTGACTCACACCAAAGACCTGTTCGCCAAGGCCTTGAAGGGCAAGTACGCCCTGGGGGCCTTTAACGTCAACAACATGGAACTCTTGCAGGCCATCGTTGAGGCGTGCGAAGAGGAAAAAGCGCCCGTCATGCTGCAAATCTCCCGCGGCGCGCGCAAGTACGCGCACCCGGTCTATCTCAAGAAGTTGATCGAAGCCGCCGTCAGCCTCTCCAATATTCCCATCGCGGTCCACTTGGACCACGGCGATTCTTTCGAACTGTGCAAGGAATGCATCGACGAAGGATTCACCAGCGTGATGATTGATGGCAGTCACCTGCCCTTCGACCAGAACGTGAAGATCTGCAAGCAGGTCGTGGAATACGCGCATGCCAAGAACTGCGTGGTCGAGGGTGAGCTCGGCATGCTCGTCGGGGCGCAGCACGACGACGGCGAGGAGGGCGGGGGCTACTCGAAAGGAGGCGCTTATACCCACCCCGACGAAGCCGTGGATTTCGTCCGGCAAACGGGGGTGGATTCCCTGGCGGTGGCCATCGGAAACTCCCACGGCGCCTACAAGTTCGAGGGCGACCAGCGTTTGGACCTGGACCGGCTCAAGGCCATCAAGAAAGCCCTGAGCGATGCCGGGTTGGGGGATTATCCGCTGGTGTTGCACGGAGCTTCCAGCGTGCCGAAAGACTTGGTGGCGGACATCAACAAGTATGGCGGCGCTCTGGGCACAAATACGGCGGGCGTTCCCGAAGCCGACATCGAAGTAGCCCGGCGCGTCGGTTGCACGAAAGTCAACATCGATACCGACCTTCGCCTCGCCATGACGGCCGCCATCCGCAAGATTTTGGTGGAAAAGCCGAAGGAATTCGATCCGCGCAACATCCTCGGGCCCGCCCGCGATCGCGTGAAGGCCTTGGTCAAGCACAAGGTCCGCAACGTGCTCTGCTGCGCCGGCGAAGCCTTCTGAACGGATCGCCCGAACGCTACAACTTCCGCATCTGCAGTCCGTCCACAATCTCCTGGCCTGAGGTCAGGGCGCTGATGACGACAACCTTGTCGCCACGTTGCAATCGGCCTTGAGCCATCAATTGCCGCAGCGCCTGGTCGATGCTGGCCTCGGGGTTGATGTGGTCGAACGGCATGACGAACGGGTTGACCCCCCAGTGCAAGGCCAGTGAGCGGGCCACGGACTCGCATTCGCAAATCGCGATCAGTTCGGAACAGCGCGGGCGCATCCACGCCGTGGCGCGGGCCATGTTCCCGCGCATGGTGAAGACCAGGATCGCCCGGGCGCGCAGCTCGTTGGCCATGGCCACGCCGCTTTTCACGAGTTTTTGGCGGTCGGTGCCGAGTTCGGCCCGCTCCTGGAAACCCGCGCCGCCGCTGCGCTCAATCCGTCGCGCAATCCGGTCGAACACCTCGACGCAACGCACCGGATATTGGCCCACCGTGGTTTCCCCGCTGAGCATGATGGCGTCCGCCTGCTCATAGACCGCGTTGGCCACGTCGGTGACCTCCGCCCGGGTCGGGACCGGGCTGCCGATCATGCTCTCCAGCATGTGGGTCGCGACAATGACCGGGCGGCCCACTTTCAAACAGGATTTCACAATGCGCCGCTGAATGATCGGCAGGTCCTCGAAGGGGACCTCGATGCCCAGATCGCCGCGAGCCACCATGATGCCGTCAGCTTCCTGAATGATGGCATCCAAGTTCTTGATGGCTTGCTGATCCTCGATCTTGGCGATGATCCGCGGTCGGCGGGGGGCGTGTTCGATGACCGCGCGGAGTTGTTGCAGGTCCTTGGCCTCGCGCACGAACGAGAGGGCGATGAAATCAACGCCGACCTCGAGTCCAACCGCGATGTCGGCGAGGTCCTTCGCGGTGAGCGCGGGCAGATTCACCTTGACGCCCGGCAGATTGATATGGCGCCGGCTGCCCAGTTTGCCGGGGGTGAGCACCTCGCATTCGACCTTGTTCTGATGCTTCGCTAGCACCTTCATTTGGATCTCCCCGTTGTCCAGCAGCACGGTGTCACCGACGCTGATGTCCTGGACGAAATTCTCGTAGTTGACGTCCACCGAGGCGATCTCCTCGCTCTTCTCGCCGCGTACGGTGAGGGTGAATTTCTGGCCCGGACGAAGATCCAGAGCGGCGGACAGGTCGCCCGTGCGGATGGCGGGGCCCTGGGTGTCCATCAGGATGCCGAAGGCGAGCCCGCGAGTTTGGGCGGCGGCGCGGAGATCGCCCACGATGCGGCGGACCCAATCGTGCGGGGCATGTGACATGTTGAGCCGGGCGATATTGACACCGGCGTCCATGAGCCGGCCGAGCATCTCCGGGGAATCGGTGGCGGGTCCGAGCGTGGCGATGATTTTCGTTTTGCGCATGGGGATGGAGGATACTCGCCCGGGGACGTTTCCACGAGCCTAATGCGAGGTGGATCCGCCCGTTGCCGGGCCGCGCCGTTCACCTCAACATCACACCCATCGTTTGGGAAGTTTCACGGTCATTTTGCGGTCGGCGATGGTGAGCCCTTGAAAAGGTCCCCAATAAGTCCATGTTTTTAGGTTGATGACGGGAGATGCCCGTTCGCGCCCTTCAGGCTTGGCCCGCAAACTCAGACGTCCTGATCCCAAGCGGGAGATGCGGGATGGATGCAGAAGGGAAGTGAGACCAGAGTGACGTGAAGCGGCTCAGTCGCAAGCCGGAGGCTTGCCAGCTCTTAGCCGGTGGTTGAGGAGCGCAGCGACGATACCACCGGTCCACCGGATCGCCCAAGCATTTGCATCCCAGAGGGATGCCAGCTTCGCAGGTGCCCCTACCCGGGGTGTGCGGGTTTCAGGTTTCCAGGGCCGATTCTTCATGGGCGAGGAGCCGCAGGAGGTCGAGACAGTGCGGGCCGAGCGGTTGCTGGCGGCGGAACTCAAGCAACGCGGATGGACTGCGGCGCGACGGAAAGCCCGGCGCAAGGGCGACCCGGAGAAGATGAAGATCGCCCGCCGCCGGCGCGGGGAAACGACGATAACGACGGTCTGGATTGCCCGGGGGTTGAACATGGGTGCGGCGGGCTACTCCGCGCAATGCCTGCGCAAACTGGATGAAGGAAGAACCATGAGAAAAGCATAAGAATCGATGGGCGACTCTCCTTCTCGTGCCCCGCAGGGAGTTCGCAAGCTGTTTTGTAATAAATAAAGACTTGACCCCATTGACTCCAATTGTTCGGCCGATGCCCGACCAGGAACGGTGGACCCCGCTTCCGACGCGGGAGACAGGTCAGGAAAAGAAGCTTCCAAACACAGGAGGAATTTCGCGCGCCACGCAGCGGAGACTGGTAGCGTATTTCCTCAACTCCTCGTCGAGACGGACCGGGTCGGCGTCGGACGAAAGCGCGCGTTCGACCATCGCCCGATGCGCGGCGAATCGTTCACGATAAGGATGCCGGTCATCGGTCCAGTGCGCGAGCAGCCGAGCGCGCATTTCCGGCATGCGCCACATGCGTCGTCCGTATTCAAACCGGGCGACGTCATCCCAGTTCACGTAGTCGCCCCAGACTCGACGCGTTTCTTGCGGTTCAATTTTCATTTCAGTCCGCGAGCCAGGAGATGCTGCTTCGCCCATTCGGCGTGAATACGGTCCCGTGGTTCATTTCGTTTTGCCTTTGGGATGAGCAAGTCCTCAACCGAGGGGGCCACGACGAGAAGGTTGCCGTAATTCTTGACCCGCGCACGGCGCTCCCAATCGCACGGAAACTCGCGCATCACCAATGCCGGCATCAAATTGACGTGCCAGCCGTGGATGCGTTCGAACTCACTTCCAATCAGCGCCTCATAACAGAACCGGGCGACTTCATCCGAGTCCGTGATCGGGTCCACATCCATGCTGTTTTCAGGCAAAGGTTCCGTGACCCCGAGTTGGAACGCGTGCCAAAGCAATGCGCCAGAGCCAATCAAAGTCATCTTCGCTGGCTGCGTAATCCGGCGATTCAGATCCGTAAGCCAGCCTTCAACTTGTTGAGGGTGACGGAGTTCGCGGCGCGGCACGTCTCGCAAGCTCGCACCCTTCGCGTAAGTCGTCGATCCCGAAATTTCCGACCTGTCCTTCCATCGGCGCCAACGCGATCACACCATGAAATCCAGAATCGCAAATCCAATTTCCAAAATCGCATTCACCCTCATCGAACTCCTGGTCGTCATCGCCATCCGCATGGCCCAGTCAAAATGCATCCGAGTCGATAACAGGGGTCAAACGTGCCTCGTGCCAAAACCGGATCACTTGCACGATGTCTCCGTGAATTCAGAAAACGATGGGATAATCGCGCTAAATGATTTCGCGCACCATCGGGTCGCAAAGCTCGGGCACCACGCGTCCGCGCATTAGAAAGCGAGGCCAGAGTCAAAGCCCGTTCAATGAGACTGTTGCCGAACCGGGCCGCAATTTCGGCGCTACTACGCCGCGCGACCTAGAACACAACGGACCTGAGGTCGCGCTCGGCTTGCGGGGCGAAGACTACTTTGAACCGGTCCATTGGCGGACTCGCTCCCGCAATGTCTCAGTCGTCATTTGTTCCCCTCGATCCAACTCCGCAAGCCCATCGCGAACTCCCGCCACGAATTCGATTTCTTGGGCGATGTCGGACAGCGATGCCTCCTGAGGTGAACGCTCCCACAACCCTTTCACGATATCCTTGTTGCTCATGCGTCGATGTTACGGAGCGGCTCAAGACAAGCAAGTCGTCCAGCGCCGATTCCAATTCCCTCAGCGCATCATCGTTGAAATGAAACTCCCAATGAATACCACACTCCGTTCGGATTCGTCGATTGGAGCCCGCGGAACCGCTCACGCCTTCACCCAGGGCGGGCCCTGGTGCGGGAGGAGATCGCCGCGGCCGATGGGCGCGGGCGGAAGCGCCGCGCACGGCGCGCCCCGGCCACTTGCGGGTGCGCCGGAAATGCGCGGTGCATCCCGATGTTGCCGGTGATGCAGGTAGGGCGCGTCCGTCCCGGCGCGCCGCCGGAGCATGATGTTTTGCATCCCGTGGGCGGCGGGCTGGGACAGGCCCGCCCTACCAACAACATTGGGATACACGGGGAAATGCGGTGCGCGAACTTTCCCGCGTGACACTCCGTGGGATTCGTGGCAAAGCATCGCGCCATGAAATGGATGATTTTGGCCTGTTTAAGCGCGGGCATGTTCATGGGCGCGGTTCAAGCCGCGGAGGGCGACAAGAAAACGGACGCCGCGGTGAAAGAAGTCGCTGTGATCAAGACCAAGCACGGCGAGATGGTGGTGGAGTTTTGGGCTGACGTCGCACCGAAGACGGTCGAGAATTTCAAGAAACTCGCCAAAGAGAAGTTTTACGACGGCACCGCCTTTCACCGGATCATGAAGGGATTTATGATTCAAGGCGGCGATCCGTTGACGAAGGACGTGGCCAACGCAGACCGGTTTGGCACCGGCGGGCCCGGACACACCGTCAAGGCGGAGTTCAACGACCGCAAGCACGTGCGCGGGGTGTTGTCGATGGCCCGTTCGGCTCATCCGGACTCAGCCGGCAGCCAGTTCTTCATTTGCCTCGGCGTGGCGGATTTTCTGGACAAGAAATACACTGCGTTTGGCAGGTTGATCAAAGGCGACGAGGTGCTCGGCAAGATCGGAGATGTCGCGGTCACCGCGAACCGCAGCGGCGAACTCAGCAAACCGGTCGAGCGTCAGGAGGTGGAAAGCGTCCGCATCGTGCCCGCCGACAGCATCAAGTGATTTTGGCTTTCCCATTCCCATCGAGTCTAGACCCTTAACCAGGAGCTATTGTGCCTGAATCCTCCGTTGAAGTCGCCGTGATCCGCACCTCGCAAGGCGAGATGACGGTTTCCTTTTGGCCCGAGGTGGCGCCCAACACCGTGGAAAACTTCAAGAAGCTGGCGCGCGCGGGCGCCTACGACGGCACTTGTTTTCATCGGATCGTGAAAGGCTTCATGATCCAGGGCGGAGACCCACTCACCAAAGACCCGTCCAATGAAAATCTCTTTGGCACGGGCGGACCGGGCTACAAGATCAAGGCCGAGTTTAATGATCGCCCGCATGTTCGCGGTGTGCTTTCGATGGCGCGATCGCAGCATCCGGATTCGGCGGGCAGCCAGTTTTTCATTTGCCTGGCGGACGCGCGATTTCTGGACCGTCAATACACGGCCTTTGGCGAGTTGATTGGCGGCGACGACGTGCTGGGTCTCATTGGAGACACCCCCACGGCCTCGGGCAATGGCGGGGAGCGGAGCAAGCCGGTCACGCGCGTCCATGTCGAAAGCGTTCGGATCATTCCTGCAACGTGAGGTTGGCACTGGCCTGTCCGCCGACGAGCCGGTGATGCCGCCCGTGCCGAACGGGAAACAACATGTCCGCTGAATCCCTTGAATTGGACGCCTTGGCAGCGGCTTTGGAGTCCCTGGGATGTCCTGCCGGAAAAGCGGGTCCCATGGCGGTTCAACTTCAGCGCCGGGCCAGGCAATTGGCGGAGACCACCGGCCGTTCGGAGGAGGAGGCTCTGCGGCATTTGTTGAGCCTGATGCGGCAGGGCTGGGCGGCGAAGGAACGGGGGGCTTAGCGGCATGATTCGGCCCTGGCAGAGGCTCGGTTCGACGGCGCTGGGCGATTTCCGCATTTTCAAGCTGCGGGCGGATCGCAAGCGATCTCCGCGGAACGGTTACGAGCAGGATTTTGTCGTCCTGGAATGCGCGCACTGGGTTAACGTCGTCGCGGTGACTCCGGATCAGGAGTTGGTGATGGTGGAGCAATTCCGGCACGGTTCGGGCACGGTGGAGTTGGAGATTCCAGGCGGCATGATCGACCGCGAGGATTCCTCACCCGTGGCGGCCGGAGTGCGCGAACTACGCGAGGAGACAGGATACGAGGGCGCCGGAGCGAGGTTGCTGGGCCGCATCAGTCCGAATCCGGCCTTGATGGAGAACACCTGCTACACGGTGTTGGTGGAGCAATGCCGGCTGCGGCACGAGCTGGCTTTGGATCAGGGGGAGGATTTAGCTGTGCGGCTGGTCCCGGTGAAAGACGTGCCGAGATTGATTTCCGAGGGGCGCATTCAACACGCCCTGGTGGTGGTGGCGCTTCATTATCTCCGGATGCACCTGGAGGGTGTCGCACCCCCGGTCTGATATGAGATCCGCTTCAACTTTTCGCATCGTCTTTGTCACCGCGCCAGACTTGAACCAAGCTCGCGCCTTGGCGGACCGTTTGTTGAGGGAACGGTGCGTGGCTTGCGCCAATCTGGTGCCGGGTCTCGAATCCCGCTACTGGTGGAAGGGAAAGCTCGAATCCGCTCGGGAAATTCTGCTCATCTTGAAAACGACGCGGGCGAAGCTGCGCCAGGTCGAGTCGGTGATTCGAGAGATTCATCCCTACGATACCCCGGAGATTCTGTCGATCGAGTCCGGGGAAGGCAGCGCAAAGTATTTGGATTGGTTGAGCGCGAGTGTGCGCGGCAAGCCGTGAGCCTCGTCAAAATCCGGACTGACGGAGGGTCACCCCGGCGGGTTGGATGAAGGTGGAGATTCTGGGCTGACGGAAAATTGGCCTGTGAAGTCGAAGTCCGGACCGTCGTCGCGTAACTGGGGATAGGCTTTCCAAACCCGGCTGATCTCGCTTTTCTGGCCCGGGCTCAGGGTTTCATCGGGATCGAGGCACCAGTTGCCGTCGAGCAGCCCATCGCGGCGGAGTGCTTCGTGGATACCCGCGATGCAACCTTGAAAGTCGTTGGCGGCATCGAACAGGGCGGCATTCGCATCCGTAAGCTCCACGCCGAGTCGGAGGAGTCCGGGAGGAATCGTGCGTCCACGCATGGACACATTCAAACAGAGCTGGTGAGTTTTCACTGCTCTTCGAGTCCACACCGCCCATTGTCCCAGCAACCCTCCCACGATGTGGCGTTGGATCCGGCGACTGCCCCTGCGAAATCGGAATGGAGTGACGAGGTCACCGACGATGTGGTCGTCATTGCCGGTGTAAAGGGCCACATCGTCGCGTCCGGCCTCCACGAGCGCGCGAATCACATCGAGGGTTTGGTAACGGTTGAAAGGGGCGATCTTGACGGCAACGAGATTCTCGAGGTCCGCAATGCCCCGCCAAAAGTGGCTGCTGAGATAGCGCCCCCCCACCGCAATCTGAAGATAGAATCCGACGATGGGAATGATTTCAGAGACAACGCGGCAATGCTCGATCAAGGCTGGCTCAGATTCCGATCGCAATGCGCCCAGGCTGAGCAGTCCGGCGTGATAACCTTGAGCTCGGAGCCACTCCGCTTCCTGGATGGCCTGGGCGGTCGGTCCGCAAATTCCTCCGATACGGATCAGGTGCGGATGGTGATGCTGCATTTCGAGTCCGAGCAGCCGGGTCAGAGGTTTGAAAAGGCCGACCTTGGGGTCTCGAATGGCGAATTGAGTGGTGTGGACACCAACAGCAAGGCCGCCCGCTCCGGATTCCGAGTAATATCGAAGCAAGGCCAGTTGAGAGTCCTCATTCCATCGGCGGCCCTTGTTCAGCGCCAGCGGGCAGGCGGGTATGACTTGTCCATCGCGGAGGGATTGTTGCCATTTATCGAGTTGAAGCTGAGTTTTCATGGGCGAGCGCTTGGAGGCTGTGAGTTAAGAGTTCCGCATGAACGAAATTGCCTTGATGAGTCTTCGCAAGGTCCTGGCGATAAAGCCATTCCGAATCACTCACCAGATTTATCAAGAGTAGGCCTCGTTCTTCGTCATGTCTTTCTCATCCAGGCCTTTGTAAAACTTCACCATGTTCAACGGCCGCTTAAAGGTTTGCGCCTGCCTGACCGTGGATTTTAAGGAAAGCCAATATCAACCTCAATGGTGAATTAAACTTTTGTGCATCAATTGTTTATGTCGTGTGATGCATGAGCGTAAATGGTTGTCTTGAGATCGGGAATCAGCGACTAGCCCGGATATTTCATACTGAGCTTGAATCCGCGAAAGTACGCCGCGTGAGGCCACGCGGCCTACCATCACGACTGCCTCCGTGTTTGTAGGCCCGGTGTCCTCACCGGGCGTCCCGTGCATGAAATAGGCGGGCCAGAGACCAAGTTTCGAGAGAGAATCCAGTACATTCGTCCTTGTCGTAGAGCATCGGGGTCTTGGTCTGTGGGAAACGGTCCATTTCTTTACAGCAGGCCGTCCTGCAAGCTTGGGCAACTTCATGAGAAAATCGTCAACAATTCATTCAATTTGATGCGGATTCCTGCACAATTGGAGGATTTTTCTTGACTTCAATTCACTCCTTTCAGAAGTTCCTCTCGTTCCAATTCAACCTAAACCCTACTACTATCCCTATGACCAAAAAGATCATTGGGTTCGCGTCAGTTTTGGCCGTCGGCTCCGTACCGGTGCTGGCCATTAATGACATCGAACCGTCGAAGGAAAAGTACACCGCGCCTTTCACGGTGACGCCCATCACGCTTGATGGAAAACTCAACGAATGGGGTGGCGTGAGCCAGATCGTCGATCCCAAATTCGCTATTCCCAAAGGGTCCGGCAAGAATGCCAATCCCAATTATGTTCTTTTCGAAGAATACGCAGGCGGGACCTGGACTGGGCCCAGCGATCATACTTCCGCCGTGCAGGTGGCGTATGACGCGGACAACGTCTATTTCGGCTTCGTCGTGACCGACGAATACCATGAAAACGCGGCCAACAGCGCCTGGAACGGTGATTCCGTCCAATTGATGATCGCCAACGCGGGTCGCACCCAGCAAGTCGCCCTCTACAACTATGCGCTCGGCGGTACCGACGGCGCCCTCGGCGAAGTGATCGTGCAGCACGAAGCTGGTCCCGGTGAAACCGAAGCCATCGTGACGCGCGACACCAATGCCAAGAAAACCTACTACGAGATCAAGTTACCGGCTTCCTCGCTCGGTCTGACCAAGCTTACGCCCGGCACCAAGTTCGGTCTCGGCATGGCCATTAACGACGGTGACGAACTGACTCCCGGACAAAAGGGATGGGGTGGTCTCGGTGCTCACGCGATCGTGTTTGGCAAGACTCCCGGTGAAACCGCCGAAGTGACCCTTGGGGCGGACAAGCCGACCATCGAGATTCTCGGCGTTGGCGCCGAGTCGTTGTTGGGCAAGGACCTGACAGACCCTGAAGATGACGGCGATGAATCGGCGGGTCCCACCAGTCCGACTTGGAACTGGGCCTCGATCAATTCAAACAGCGAACCTGGTTTTGAAGGCGGCGAGTTCTCCTTCAACATTTTCGACAACAAGGTTGGCGGCGGCAACGACAAGTGGTGCTGCGAAGACCCCACCACGGCCAAACCGTTGTGGGTGGCGGTGCAGTTCAAGAATCCGGTCAAACTGACCCACTTCACCATCACCTCCGGAAATGACGCGGCGGACCGCCGTCCGACCCAGTGGCAGATCCAGGGTTCGAACGACGGAGCGAACTACACTCCGATCTATGTGTTCGACAATCCCGTGCCCATCTGGACCGAGCACAATCAAGTCGCCAAGATCACCCTGGCCACTCCTGCTGCTCCCTTCCGTTATCTGCGCTACTACGTGATCCACACCCCGGGCACCCTGCATCAGATCAACGAAATCGAGTATTTCGGCACCTTCGGTGAAGGTGGCGTCGGGTTCTTCTCGGCCGTCGGTCAGGGTATCGACACGTTCACCGCGCGCGCCAATGACAGCGGCAGCTCTGTGATCGATCCGGCCAGCATCAAGCTGACCGTCAACGGGCAGAATGTGAACCTCGGCACATTGACCAAGCGCGATGGCGCGGTCGATATCGTGCATAAGTTCGCGAAGCCCTTCCCCTCTGGAGTGGTTCAGAACTACGTCCTGACCGCGAAAGACAACAACGGCAACGTTCTCATTTCTGAAGGGCCGTTCACGCTCAGCTACGTTTCGCTGGCCGCTTCCTTGAAGGCCGCCCCTAACACCAGCAAGCCTGGTTTCCTGTGGCGCGTCTTCCAGAACCAAGCGGATACACGCAACTCGAATGTGAAGAGCGAGGAAGCCATCGCCGGCAAGTTGAAGGCCGCTGACGGCACCCCTCTCCCGAACAAAGCCAACCCTGACGCCACGGGCACAGCCTTGGCCGCCGGGAAGAAGCTGAGCAACGCGGACAATGCCCTCATCGAGTTCGAAATCCCGACGGTCATTAACTTCGATCAAGCCGGCGGATCCAATGGCGCGTTTACGCCCGATGATCAGATGCCGGGCATTCCCAGCATTGAAGATAACACCGACGGCATCGTGGCGGAGATTATCAGCTGGATCGAGCTGCCGCAGGGCCTGATCACGATGGGTGTCAACAGCGATGACGGCTTCCTGACCTCGGCTGGTTCCCTGAACGATGTGCTCATCCGCAAGAATCTGGGTGAGTTCAATGGCGGGCGCGGTGCGAGCGACACGATCTTCAGCTTTTTCGTGGAAGAAGCCGGAGTGTATCCTTTCCGCACCACCTGGCAGGAAGGCGGCGGTGGAGCCAACATCGAATGGTTCACCGTCAAGGACGGCGTGAAGAGCCTGATCAATGACACGGCCAACGGTGGATTGAAGGCCTATCGCGCGGGCGCCGGCGGCGGCGCGCTCCCGACGGCGATCACCTCGCTGACGCCTTTTCCGGGCAATTCCGCCACGGATCCCGGAACCAGCATCGAAGTCGAAATCACCGAAGGTGCCACCACCGTGGACACCGCCAGCGTGAAATTGACGCTCGACGGCGCTCCCATCGCGGCCACAGTCGCCAAGAACGGCAAGGTTGTGACGGCCAAGTTCCAGCCGGCTCCTCTGCCTCCGGCGAGCAAACACAAAGTGGGCATCTCCTTCACTCATGGCGGCGCGACACGCAATGCCGAATATGAATTCGCGGTGCCTCCGCTGTCCAAAGACAAAGTGGGCGGCATTGCTGCTCTGCTGACCGGTTCGTCCAAGTGGACCGCTGACAAGGGCGGTTTCACCGGCGCGGCGGGCGACTACGGCATGGACCTCGGTCCTGGCGGTGCTTCGCTCCTGGTGAACAACGCGGCCTTCTTCAACACCGCCACGGCGGATGACGCGGTCACGGTCTCGGTCTGGCAGAAGCGCTATGACGTTTCCAACGGGTCGATCTTCTGGTTCAATTCGCCCACGAGCAGCGGTTCGACGCGCGGCTTCCAAGCCCACGCTCCTTGGGGTGACAACACCATCTACTTCGACACCGCCGGTTGCTGCGATGGCTCGACCCAGCGCATCAGCAAGAACATCAGCGAGCTCCCGACCTTCACTGCGGGTGACAACACGTGGTGGAATCAATGGCGGCACTATGTGTTCCTCAAGAACGCGGACGTGAAGCAAGTCTGGATCGACGGTGAATTGTTCCTGGAAGGCAACAACACCGGCGTGCTCCCGACCGACTTCAACAGCATCGTCATCGGCGGTGGTCCCGCCGTGAATCAGAACCTCACGCGCGGCCTCCTGGACGACTTCGCCGTTTACAACGGCGCGCTCAACGAAGCCAACATCAAGCGTTTGGCTGGCAAGGCCGCGCCCAGCAGTGTTACAGGCCTGCTCGCTCACTGGGATTTCAACGATCCCTTGGTGCCGAAGGAAGACGTGACGCTCGCGGTGGTTCGTGACGGCGGCAACGTCAAAGTGACCTCGACCCCGGCCGCGCTCCCCGCCGGTTGGGTGCTCCAAACCGCTCCGTCGGTGACAGGTCCCTGGACCACGCAGGCCGGCACGAAGACTCCGTTCACCGCTCCGATCGGATCGGGAACGATCTTCCTCCGCGCGATCAAGCCCTAAGGCTCGTCGCATGAAGCAGCGGCCCCTGGCTGCTGCTTCAAATTGAATTCACGAAAGGGGCCGGACGAAAGTCCGGCCCCTTTTCCTTCGTATACCATCGGCTGCCGGGCCTGCGCAGAGATCCAGCGGGCGCGGAGAGTGAAAGAACCCACGCTCCGGTCTCTGCGCACTCGGCGTCTCTGCGCGAGCAAGATCGGGCGAATTCCTATGGCGGCATGGGGTCCTCGGGCAGGCCACTCACGATGCGGGTGGTCTCGTTAGGGTGCATGGCTGAATATTTTCGCGCAGAGACGCAGAGGGCGCTGAGGGTGGCTCAAGCTTCACCAATCATGGGGCTCAGTGCCCGCCAGTTACCGTGTAACCTTCACGTCGAAGATCCTCCGCGAGGTCCATCTCCATGCGGACGGCGGCTTCGAACGGCATCGGATTCAAGTGTCGATAAAGCTCAGGCAGCAATCGAATCCCGTATCGTTTCACGATCGGCGAGTCTTTCTTGCCTGACTTGTGATTCGCCAATCGTTCTTCCGGGGTGAGTCCTGTCATGCCGACATACAGGCACGGTTTGGTTGGATCCCGGGCAGGATTCAGAACCTTGACCTTGCGGAGTTTCGCCACCGCCGGATCGAGCAAGACCACGTAAACATGGTGGTGATGCGCCGTCCTCGATGGCCGCAATGGACGAAGGGTTCGCCGCTTCATTTGAGGACAGGCTCGATTTTGCCGACGGTGAACTTTAGATGGCTCCGCGTTCCCGGCATTCTTACTCGACTTGGTAAATGCCGAACCACCGCTGGCTTTCCACCGGTTGTGCCTCCACCATGAAATGCGTCTCGCCTTCGTCGGGGATCATGTCCGAGACCACGTCCATGGTGAGAATGCCAAAGCTGTCCTGGTCCGTGATTTCTTGAACCGCGTATCGGGTTTGCAGCCGCCCGTCGGGGCTGTTCCAAGTGGCGTTGTTCAAAGTGACCTCGAAGCGGGCGGCGACGTGCCCATTCACCATCAACGTGAAGCTGCCGGGAGGCTGAGATAGAAATCCCATGGCTACCGCGAAGCGAAACCGGCGTGAGCCTCTCTCTCCGGTTGCGGCCAACGGGGTCGAGGTCCAGGAAAGCTTTCCGCGTCCCGGATCAAGTCGGCACAAGGCCATGGGTAGGGGCCCCATCCAGGAACGATAAGTCACGCGTTCAGCATGAACGAGCAGGCGGACGGGGCTGCTGCCTGCGGACACGAAGCGCGCCCGTTTTTCGCCGTCGGAGTGTGTCGAGGCCCGCAAGAATTGAATGAGCGCTTCCATGTCGGGGGGCGGGAGGAGTTGCTCGAAGCCTTCGGGCATGAGGGAGAGGCCGGAGGCGTCGAGGCGCGCGATCTCAGATCGGTTCAGATGAAGTCGGACGCCGCCGGATTGCACAAGGGAAATGCCGTTGGCAGTTTCAGAACTCAGGATGCCCTGGAGTGAGCGCCCGTCCCTTGTCGCGACCTCGTAGGCGCGAAAGCGATCATCGATGGCAGAGTTGGGGTGGAGAATCGCGGTGAGCAGACTCTCGCGGCTTCGATCGGTCAGCGTTTCGAGGTCGGGTCCGACTTCCACACCTTCGCCGCGGTAGCGATGGCACGGCGCGCAATGAAGGGTGAAGAGCTCGGGACCTCGCCGGTGATTCACGGAGAGCGCAGGTTTCGATTGAACGTATCGAGCGATGAGCGCCGTCTTGGATTCGTCCGAATTTGCGGTATCGAGAAGTTCGCGCGCCTGGGCGGAAAGCTCAGGGTCCTTCATTCTGGCGAGCCGTCCGCGATGTTCGGCACTAAGCTCGCGAATGGAAAGTTGGCGGGAACGCAGGCGCTGAAGGAGTTCCTTCGTTGATTCGGCCCTGGTGAGGGCATGTTCGAGGATCTGGCGTCGATAAGCCGGCGTGAGCCGGGGGAACACATCCAAGAGAAGGCGAGTGGCAGCGGGATCAGCCGAAGCTCCGAGCGTCTCAAGGACTGCCGAGAGGAGCTCGGGCGGCTGTTCTGCATGGAGCAGGGGCTCTAGCGCCGCGGGTGCGACCGACTCGGATCGATTGAATCGCAGCAGCCGAATGGCTGCCAGGCGGCGAGGCAGGCCGGATGCCGGATCCAGCGCAAGACGCCGGGCTTCGGCTTGGACTGGGGTGAGCCAGGACCGAAGTGTTTCCGGGCGCATCGCCTGCTGTTTCGACACGGCTGCGAGATAGTCCGCCGCGCACCGCCAGCGCCAATCCTCGGCATGGCCGGGAGGAGAGGGCAGGAGTTGATCCAGGACAGCGAGATGCGCCTCTGGAGAATGGACGGTGGCAACCCCAGGGAGAATGGCTTCGAGGGCAGCCTGCACGCCAGCGCTGGCCGAGGCGAGCGGCAACAGCGAATGAAACAAACGGGGTGTCAACGAGGGAAGGGCCGTGGGGATGGCCGCCAGGATTTCGTCCGAGGGTCCCGCTTCGGCCAGCCGTTGGGCGAGGATACCAGCGACTTTCTGGTCGGCGGTGGCGACAAGGGCCAATGCGGCGTGGAAGCGAACGCTCGGATGCTTGTCGTGCAGCGATGGAACCAAATCACGCAACAGGAACGCCAAATCCTGGGATCCTTGCGCGAGGCGGTTTTCCGCCATGGAAAGGGTTGAATAACGCACTCCAGGGTGTGGATCGTTCAGTCCAAGCCTCCATAATATTCGGTTCATTTTTCCAGCGTTATTCAGCATGGCCAGGGCTTGGATGCGGACGGCAGGATGTTCGGACCGAAGGGCGAGGTGGCGCAGACGGCGATGGAGGGAGGCAGACTGGACTCCCAGCTCGAGTCGTTGCTGCACGAGGTCCCGCACGATGCCGTTCGGGGAATCCAGGGCCTCGGCGAGACCCTGGGGAGTCAGGGTCAAGAAATTGGGCACGGGACGGAGGGGGCCTGAGCGAGGGCGGACGCGATAGATGCGACCGCGATCGTCCCCGGCTCTGACATCGGCCCGTGCGAGCCGGTCTGGCGGAATCCAACGTGGATGCTCGATGACTTGGCGGTACATATCGACGATCCAGAGTGCACCATCCGGCCCGGTGCGGGCTTGGACGGGACGAAACCAATGGTCGGTCGAGGACAAAAATTCGCGCTCGGATTCTTCCGGGGCCTTTCCGGCTCGGAAGGTGATCCCCTCGGACTCCAATCGGAGCCGCCGAACCAAGTTGTGCACGGGTTCGCAGATGAACGCATTGCCTTGGAATTCCGGTCCCAGCAGGTCGTCGCGATAGAGACCTGGCCCGCACGCCGAGGTGACGCGGTTGGCATGGTGAAAGTCGTTGAACCGGGCGAGGGTTTGGCTGGTGGGAAACAACTGATGCAGGTTCTCGCGAGCGGCGACGTTCACCCGGTCGCGGGGAGGCTGCTGGTGGGGATTGCGCGTGAGTTGCGTCGAAGTGAAAGGGTAATGCCACAGGAGCGTGCTGTTGTCGTTGCCGAACCAGTTTCCGAAATCGTCGCGCACGCGCCCTTGCTGGCTGACGCCGGCGCCCGCGCGGAGTTCGCCGCTGACGGGATTCCAAAGAAAGTCCCGGTTGCGGCACTCCACCACCGGGTGGGAAGCCATCATCCAATTCGTCACGGAGCCGCCGAACAATCCTGAGGAGCCATGGATCCAGCCATCCAACCCGGCGGCAAACCCATTGACTCGCGCTTGAAAATTGTGAGTGGCAAATCCGGAAAACAGTTTTTTCACGTCGTCCGCTTTGCCGTCGCCATCGGTGTCACGGGCAAAGAGAACGTCCGGAGCCGCTCCAATCAGCACGCCGTCGCGCCAGACCATGAGTCCGGTGGGGAAGGGCAGGGATTCGAGAAAGGTATGGGCATCATCGAATCGGCCATCGCCGTCACGATCGCGGAGGAAGCGGACGCGTCCACCCGGGGCACCCTGGTTGTGGAGTCCGGACGGATAGTCGCGCATCTCGACCACCCAGAGCCTTCTGTCCGGCCCGAAGTCGATGGCTACGGGATCGACGACGAGTGGTTCCGCGGCAACGCACTCGATGGCCAGATTGGAATGCAGTGTGAATGTTGAAAGTGCCTCGGACACGGAGCGTGGCGGCGTGAGCGCGTTGGTGGGCTGGGGATTCGCGTAGGCCGCCGGGAGTATCGATTGCACCGTTTGGAGGATGAGGCTTTCGGTGGCGGGTGCGAGCCGGGCTGGACGATCGTAATACCAAAGGGAATCCTCCGCCTCGTAACCGCCTTCTGCCAATATCCGGCGGGAAGGAATGTAACACGGAACGTCGTTGGCATAAGCGTTGATCCAGAGACGCCGTCCGTCCAGGGCGTCTTTCAACCCGATCGCGTAATCCACCACGACTTCTCCCCCGAGGAAGACCATGGCGAGTTCGTGGCCGAAGGTCCAGGCTTGGACTGGATACTCGAGCGAATCGGGCAGCGTTTCCCCGCGCTTGAGCCGGGCGAGATGTTTTCGCGCGTGATAGCCGACGATGCCGGGACGCTCGGCCCGGCTTTCCCACTCGGCTTGTGAAAAATGTTTCTGATAAGGGAGGCGGATCGATCGGAAGACACCTTGAGGTGCCTGGGTCAGCGGTTTGGCAGCGGAAGCCAGGACGCGGCTTGCTTCGCGGGCCAAGGCGCGGCCGTGGGCCAGCGCATGCGCGAGACCATGGTCGGTTCCGCCGCGAGGATTCGGATTCGCGTCTGCGCCGCACCCGATGGCGACCAGAGCGATCGTCCCGGGAAAATCTTTCTCGATCGCTTCCTGGGCATGGCCGGCCCAGTCGCCATGATGCCGGTTGAATTCACCGCCGAGGGTGGTGCAGTGGCACGCGTAATTGGCGAGGATGGCGATCGTTCCCCCGTTTTCTTCGCGGGCTTCGAGCACTTGGACCGAGTGATCCACCGGACCTCCTGGGGTGCGGCGATTCGCGGCGAACCCGGCTTGACCTTGTCCCCAGCGCAGATGACCTCGCTTGAGCTTGGCAATGGCTTCCTTTGCGGCTTTTTCGATTTCGTCAACCAGTCGCGCCGAGTAGCGGTCGATCGCGGCCTGATCATCCGCAGCGATATCTTGGGCGAAGATATTGGGGGCGAAACCGTTCACCAAGGGCCCCGAGTGCGTATGCGAGGAACAGATGGTGAATCGTTCCCGGGGAATCCCGTGGGAACCTCTGAGGCGGGCTGCCACTTCCTCCGTCATGGGGGCCGGGACGCCGCAGTTGTCCACCGTGACGAGGATCGAGATCTCCCCTTTTTCCGAGCGAATGGCGAGTGCTTTGGCCCAGAGCGGTTGATCCACGCCCTCCGCGGGTTTCTGCCGGACCGCGTAGCCGGTGAGGCGGATGGGCTCGGTTGGAGTGATGTCGACGCGGGAAGCGCCCACCGAGAGCGGTTCAGCCGGCCGGGCGGCGAGTGGAATCGAGAGTGCGAGAAGGATCGGCAGGATGGGGTTGCTGATCATACGGATCACCGTCCCGCCGCGCCCGGGCCCAAAACTTCCTCGATGATCCGATAAGCCCGCTCGCGTTCCTCGGGAGGGAAGAGGTGGCCGCAGTCGGGGTGAACCACACTGAGGCCGTTCTTGCTTCCCAACAGGTCAAACACCGGCTGCGCGTGGCCGGCGACTTGATCCACGCTCCACCAGAAGAAATTCGAATCCCCTTTGGGAGCACAAAGGTGGACCCGGCGGGGCGCGATCGTGGCCAGGATTTCGTCAAAGTCGAAGGGGAGGCTGGCCGCGGTGGTTTGAGCGAGCCTCGGCATGTAGCGAACGCTGGTCCAGCCCTTGATGTTTCCCTTCATGTAGTCGCGAAAAGCATCGAGTCCACATGAGGAGACGACGGCCTTGATCCGCTCGTCGAATACCGCTGTGAAAATGCCGTTGTGGCCGCCGAGGGAATGTCCGATGGACGCGAATTGCCCCCGTTGAACTCCGGGGATGGACTCGAGGAGGTCGAGCGCGCGGAGGTTGTTCCAAACCGCCTTCATCGTTCCGCTGGCGTAGCCGAGTTTTTCGAGGTCGGGAGCATAGTCGGCGAGCAGCGGGTAGGCGGGAGCGATGCAGACATAGCCGCGCTCGACGAGTTCGACGCCGTATTGGTCATGGGGGCTTTGGCCCAGGCCGACGACGACTTTTCGACCCTGGGCGTGAGTTTGGTGGAGGCAGAGAATTCCCGGCGCTGAAGCGCCCCTGAGCACGGCTTTCGGAATGAGCAGATAAGCGGGCACGGGATCGCCCGGATCCGCCTCGAACACGATATCGCGCCGAACATAGGTCCCGGCGTCGATTTCCTCCAGAACGCGGAAGGAGGGAGGATTCGAGCGATTCTTGGCCGGCAATGGTCCCATGATGCCCTGCATCGCACTGAGAATATCGCGCCGGCGATGTTGCCATTCTTCGGGAGTCCGCACCGGTTTCAGCCCTCCCGCCGCGTCCCTCCATTGCAGCACATTTGTGCGCGAATACGTTGGGACCGGCGGACCGGCTTCACGGATGGGCCAGTGAGCGGATTCCGAGCGGGCGCGCGACAGATAGTCCACGAGCGCCTGAACTTTGTCCGGGAATACGGCGGCCAGGTTGTTGGTTTCGCCGGGGTCCGCGTCGAGATCGTAGAGTTCAAGCGGCCCTCTGGTGCCTTGGTTGCGGATGCCCTTCCAGCGTCCATCCATCAACGCGGCTTGTTTGAATCCGCGCTCGTGAAATTCCCAATAGAGGAATCGATGTTTCTCCTGGCGCTCAGGGCGTCCGCGCAGCGTGGGGACCAGGCTGAGGCTGTCGATTGGACCGGAGGGTTGGGTGGCGGCGAGTTCGGCGAATGTGGCCAGAAAGTCGCCCGCATAGCCCGTGTGGTCGGAGACGGCGCCGGCCGGAATGGCTCGCGGCCACCACGCCAGGCAAGGGACACGAATGCCGCCCTCCGTCAGGTCGCGCTTCAGTCCGCGCAACGGTCCGGCGGAGGCGAAGAACTCCGGCGAATGACCGGACTCGCGATGCGGGCCATTGTCCGAGGTGAACACGACCAGCGTGCGCTTGTCCTGTCCGGTGCGGCGCAGGTGGTCGAGGATGCGTCCCACGTAACTGTCGAGCCGGGAGACCATGGCGGCGTGCCCCTTGTTGGGCGCGGTCCAGGAGGTGGAGGTGTAGGGCTCGAGAGAAGGAACTTCGGTGCCGTTGCCGAGGGCGGCATTCCGTTCATTGTTGGCATGGGGCACGACGAACGACAGGAAAAGGAGGTAAGGCTGCTCGCGTGGCTTGGAAATGAATTGAATCGCTTCTTCGGTGAACAAGTCGTCGGCATAGACGATGGCGTTGGTGGCGTAACCACCGCCTTGTTGGCCCACGGGTGCGACGCCGTTGGGGAGGAGTTGGCGGGTTTGATTTCGCCAAAGATAGTCCGGATAATGATTGTGGGCGTGGTGCTGGCTGAGAAAACCGAAGAACTCGTCGAAGCCCTGACGGTTGGGGAGGCCTTCGTCGCCGGGCATGCCGAGTCCCCATTTCCCGATGAGCGCCGTTTGATAGCCCGCCTGCCGCAGCATCTTGGGCAGCGTGCGATCGTTGGCGGTGAGGCGCTGAGCGCCGGAGTTTTCGGGAGAAGCATTGCCTCGCACGCGAGTGCGGCCGTGATGTTGCCCGGTCATGAGCACGCTGCGGGAAGGCGCGCAGACGGTGGCTCCAGCGTAAAAGCGAGTGAAGCGAAGCCCTTCCCGAGCCATTTGATCCAGGTGCGGAGTTTTCATCCTGACCTGGCCATAGCTGCCGAGTTCGCCGTAGCCGAGGTCGTCGGCCAGGATGAGAATGATGTTGGGACGTCGGCCGAGTGCAGCCGTGACGGCGTGGGCGGTGATGGAGGCCGCGAGAACGCACAGCAGAAGACTCGCGACGGTGATGGACTTCTGCGAAACAGAACGCCCGGCAGCTCGCGCCCCTTGGCCGCCAGGCCAATGCTGAGC
>Ga0194132_10000354_pt1 | contig 94709 bp, 64 predicted proteins | sample TA2KigOf80mmetaG_FD_148612 | JGI IMG/M metagenome (GOLD analysis project Ga0194132, IMG submission 148612) | Freshwater microbial communities from Lake Tanganyika, Tanzania - TA2015054 Kigoma Offshore 80m | ecosystem: Environmental > Aquatic > Freshwater > Lake | place: Tanzania: Lake... | reverse complement strand
CAAAAGGCGATCGCGGCTCCCGAAAAGCGAGCCGCGGAACTCGCCCTCGGTTAGAAAGTTCGTGAACCGGCTTCATGGGCATGAACTTCGAGGGAGACGGGGTGCGCTCAATCAGGAGGCCTTAGGCCGGGCGGGGCGCGGGCGATTGGCCAGAATTCTTGGGAGAATTCCGATCAATCGCCGCGCGCGAGAATAACACCTCCCAGGTACCAGTTCCCGTTCGTCGAGACTCATGCGAAAAGCCTTGTCGCGCCAGAATGGAAAACAGAGGAAACGGTTCAAACGGCGCGATGAGTCGCAGCGCTTCATCCGGGGACAGCGCCCGGACCGTGCCCAGGATCTTCGGCAGAGGTTCGACCCCGCTTCGGATGTCCTCGCGCACGTCCAGCGTGACAACTCGTTTTCTCATCTGCGGGCAGACTAGAACGATTCTTCAGATCGTGGATTGATGCAGATCAACGAAAACACGAATCGAAGAGACTGACGGTAGGGCGAGCATGTCCCCAGCGAGCCGAGTCGGACGTGTTCCAAGCCCGTCGAGTGGCTCGCCGGGACGCACTCGTCCTACCTGGCTCAGAGAGTGATCATTCACGTGGACATCGAGAAAGCGCTTGATCCTATTCGTGTCGATTTGTGTTCATTCGTGGTTCCCGACTGAATTGTTACGGCTAAGGAATTTCCTTAGCCCTGCTAGGCGCGCGCGCCAGACCACGATTGGGGCCGCGCCCAATTGTCGTTTCCCGCGTCTGTTCGTATTTTGTTCGCATCAAACAAAATCGGGTGAACGAAGTTTGGCAATGACGCGCCAGGAAGCGAAAGAGAACGAACATGAATAATAACAAAGACAGCTTGATTGAAGCTCTGAAGAATTCGCCGATCTATCAAGACTACGAACGCGCCTTCAGTGAAACCACCGGACTGCCCGTCGCTTTGCGGCCCGTGGAATCGTGGCAATTGCCTCATCACGGCCGGCGCAAGGAGAGCCCCTTCTGCTGGCTCGTGGCCCAGAAGAGCCGCGCTTGCGCCGCGTGCCTGCAGGTGCAGCAGAAGCTTTCCGAAACCGCCACCCAGCAGGCCCAAACCGTCATCTGCCCTCTGGGTTTGTGCGACACCGCCGTGCCGGTCCGCCTGGGCGATCGTTTGATCGGTTTTCTCCAGACCGGACAGGTGTTTCGCAGAAAACCCACCGCGGCCCAATTCGACCGCACGGTCAAGCTGGCTCGCGACTGGGGCGTGGACGTCGATGCCGAGGAACTCAAGAAGGCCTACTTTGGCACGCGCGTGCTGGCCGCCAAAGAATACGACTCGATGGTCAAACTGCTCGTGATCTTCGCTCAACATTTGTCGATGGTCTCCAATCAGATTGTCGTCCGGCAAGGCAATGCCGAGCCTCCCGTCGTCACGCGCGCAAAGGAATTCATTCAAGAGCATCAAGGTGAAGAACTCTCGCTCGGCCAGGTTGCGAAGGCCGTCAACACCAGCACATTTTACTTTTGCAAGATGTTCAAGAAGATCACCGGCCTGAACTTCACCGATTACGTCTCGCGCGTCCGGATCGAGAAGGCCAAGAATCTTCTGCTCAATCCCAACCTGAGAGTGAGCGAGATTGCCTACGAGGTGGGCTTTCAGTCCCTCACCCATTTCAACCGGATGTTCAAGCGGATCCTGGGGTTATCGCCGACGGAATATCGCCTGCAACTGCCGGCCGGGGCACGGTGAAACTCCCCACGAACGTCCAGGTAGGGCGAGCCCGTCCCCAGCGAGCCGGACGAGACGCGTTCCACTCACGTCGAGCGGCTCGCCGGGACGGACTCGCCCTACATTGATTGGCGCCTCGACATTGACCAGGCCCTTGAGTATCTGGTCGCAATCGACAACGACGCGCAAACACACTGGATGCCCGGTCTGCTGAAGGCACGCCCCGTGGAACGAAGACTGGCAGTCGGACTCGGACTGGGACTGTTGCTCCTGGCTGTGGCTGGAGGGTTTTCACTCTGGAATGCCCGCCAGCTTGTCGAAACGTCCCGCTGGGTTTCCCACACGCACCAGGTGATCGGGGTGCAAGAGGAGGTGCTGGTCCGGTTGACCGAAGCGGAGAACGGGCTCTTCGGATACGTCGTGTCGGGAGACGAACGTTTTCTGGCTCCCTTCCTCACGGCCACGAACCGGCTCCCGCAATTGCTGGCGGAACTGCGGCGCTTAACCCAGGACAATCCGGGCACTCAGACTCGATTGGACAAACTGCAGCCGCTCATCGAGGAGCGCCTCAATTTCATCCGCGACCGCATCGAGCTTCGGCGGCGCGAAGGGCTGGAAGCCGCGGCGAGCCGGATTCAGAAAGGAGACGCCCGGCAAGTCATGGAGGCGGTTCGCCGGTTGGTCGAAGAGATGACCGAGGAAGAGCGGCGCCTTCTGAAAGTTCGCAGCGACTTGTCCCGGACGCGCGCCAATCGCACCATCTTGATGGATTTGAGCTTCGGCGTCTTCAGCGTGGGGCTGTTGTCCAGCGTGTTTTTTCTGTTGCTCCGGGAGAACGCCCGGCGCCAACAGAGCGAAAGGCTTCTCGCGAACGAAAGAGATCTGCTGGAAGAGCGGATTCGAAGCCGCACCGCCGACCTGACGCGCGCGAATGACGCCATGCAACGGGAGTCCGAAGAACACAAGCGGTCGGCCGTTGCTTTGCGTGACAGCGAAGAACGGCTCCGGGCCATTGTCAACACCGCGGTCGAGGGCATCATCACCATTGACGAACGCGGGATCATCGAGTCCATGAATTCGGCGGCCGAACGAATCTTTGGCTTCATCGCCGCGGAGGTGATCGGAAAAAGCGTGAGCCTCCTCATGCCCTCGTCTTACCGCGAGGAGCACGATCGTTATCTCGCGAATTACCACCGCACCGGCCAGGCCAAAATCATCGGCATTGGCCGGGAGGTGGTTGGCCGGAAAAAGGACGGAACGGTTTTTCCGATGGATCTGGCCGTGAGCGAAGTTCGCCTGGCGGATCAGCGGCTGTTCACCGGCTTTGTGCGCGACATCACGGAACGCAAGCGTGCCGAAGAACGCCTTGCCGAACTCGCCCGGACGCTGGCGGAGAAAAACAAAGAACTGGAAACGATCGTGTACGTCGCCTCCCATGACCTGCGCTCGCCGCTGGTCAACATCCAGGGATTTAGCAAAGAACTGGCGCGGGCCTGCGAGAAAGTCGGTTCGCTCCTGGCCGGCTCCGGAAGCTCCGCCGTCAGCAAATCAGAGTTGGCCGCCATCCTGGCCGACGAAGTGCCGGAAGCCATGCAATACATCCAGGCCGGCGTGAGCAAGATGGACGCGCTGTTGTCGGGGTTTCTCCGTTTCTCCCGGATGGGCCGGGCCGCGTTGCGGATCGAGCCCCTGGACATGAACGCGATGTTCACGAATATGGCGCGGACGATGGAATTCCAGCTCCAACAGGCGGGCATGGCCTGTCATATCGATCCGCTGCCAAACTGCCTCGGCGATGCGACCCAGATCAATCAGGTCTTCTCCAATCTGCTCGACAATGCCGTCAAATATCGCGCGCCGGACCGGCCCGGGAGCATCCACGTTTCGGGCCGTGCCGAAAATGGCCGATCCGTTTATGCGGTTCGCGACACCGGCATCGGCATTCCTCCCGAACATCAAGACAAGATTTTCGAGATTTTCCACCGGCTGAACCCGAGCCACGGCGAAGGCGAAGGGCTGGGACTTACTATCGCTCAGCGCATCCTGGAGCGGCAGGATGGAAAAATCCGGGTCGAATCCGAGCCAGGGCGCGGCAGCGTTTTTTTTGTTTCCTTGCCTTCCGCCCCAAACTCAAAGGATAAAATATGACTATGACGAAGGAAGTGGTGATCCTGATCGCCGATGACGACGCGGGACACGCCCGGCTCATCGAAAAGAACCTGACCCGCGCCGGACTGCACAACCGGATTGAACGGTTCGAAGACGGACAACAGATTCTCGACTTTCTCCTCGAGCGGGGTTCGGGACGGAAACGCGAGCCGGATACGCCGTACCTGTTGTTGCTGGACATCCGGATGCCCAAGGTGGATGGCATTGAAGTGCTCCGGCAGATCAAAGCCGACTCGGAGCTTCGCAAAATTCCGATCAGTATGCTCACCACGACCGATGATCCGCGCGAAGTCGAACGGTGCCATGGCCTGGGCTGCAACAATTACGTTGTCAAGCCGGTCGATTACGAAAAGTTCGCCGAAGCCGTCAAACAACTGGGCCTCTTCGTCAGTCTGGTTGAAGTGCCGGAAATTCGCGCCAAAGAAACTTCAAGCGACGCCGTCATTTAGCCACGGCCGTTGAATCGACGAATGAATCTGGAATGGATTTCTGATCTTCTCCGTCTCTTCCCTGCGAAGGGAGGTAACTGTCAGTCGAAATTGGGGAGCACACGCGCCCTCGCGTGTTTCGACCGGCGCCTCGCCGGTCGAAACGGAGGCTCAGACGGTCACGAAATAGTGAATGTTTGATGGCACTCCTGTGGTCGGCGAGGGCGCCGACCACCGCACGCGAGGGCGCGTGCGCTCCCCATCGAAAACTGAATACAGACAGCTAAGCGGCAGCATTCCAAGTATTGGCGGTTATGGAACGAATCGAATCGCCAGCGACGATTCTCATTGTGGACGATGACCGGGGGCTTCTGCGCCTGATCGAAAAGGCCTTGCGGCGCGAGAGATTTGCCACGGTGACGGCCACGTCCGGCCAGGAAGCGATTGCCTGGCTCACCCAGCATCGGCCCGACCTGATGCTGCTCGACTTGAAACTGCAGGACATTGACGGGAAGGATCTGATCAATCATCTGGAGCAGTTGAATCGGTCGGTTCCCTTCATCATCATCACGGGCCAGGGCGACGAACGCGTGGCCGTTGAGATGATGAAACGCGGCGCCCTCGATTACCTGGTCAAGGACGTGCGGTTCCAGGAATTCGTTCCGACCGTGGTGCAACGGGCTTTGCAGCAAACGGAGAAAGACCGCCGGCTCGCGGCGGCGGAACAGGAACGCCAGCGGCTCGAACAGCAAATCGCCGACATCAGCCATCAGGAACAACGGCGCATGGGCCAGGATCTGCACGACGGCCTTTGCCAACACCTGGCCGGCATTGAACTGATGAGCCAGGTCCTGGAACAAAACCTCACGAAGAAAGGACGGCCCGAAGCCGCCCAGGCCGCCAAGATCGCCCAGCACGTGCGCGAGGCCATCGCGCAAACCCGCATGCTCGCCCGCGGGCTGGCCCCCATCGAACTGGAGTCGAACGGGCTGATGTCGGCCCTTCACGAATTGGCGAGCAACACAGAGAGACTTTTCCACGTGACCTGTCAGTTCGAGTGCGATCCGCCGGTGCTGCTGCGCGACTACGCCGCGGCCACGCACCTGTACCGGATCGCGCAGGAAGCCATCAGCAACGCGATCAAACATGGCAAACCGGGCCGAATCGTCATTGATCTGGTTTCGGAAGGCCCCATGGGCCGTCTGGCGATTACGGATGACGGCGCAGGTTTTCCCAAGACTCCGGACGCAAAGAACGGGATGGGCTTGCAGATCATGAGTTATCGCGCCAGCACGATCGGCGCGAAACTGGAAGTTTCGCCGGCGCCGGGCAAGGGCACTCAGGTCGTTTGCACGTTCAAGATCGGTCTATGACCCAAAAAAAGAATTCCGCGGCGTCTCCCGGCAAGAAGCGCATTCTCATCGTGGATGACCATCCCATGATGCGGCAAGGCCTGGCTCAGCTCGTGGGCAACGAGCCGGATCTCGCGGTTTGCTGCGAGGCCGAGAACGCCAGCCAGGCGCTGGAAATCGTCGCCAAGACCAGGCCGGATCTGGTGCTGGCCGACATTGCGCTGCCGGACAAGAGCGGTCTCGAACTCATCAAGGATATTCAAGCGATTCGGCCTGGGCTGGCCATCCTGGTGATTTCGATGCACGACGAATCGCTCTACGCTGAGCGCGTCTTGCGCGCCGGCGGACGCGGTTACATCATGAAACAAGAAGGCGGCCGCAAGTTGATGGAGGCCATCCGGCAGGTCCTGAACGGCCAGATTTACGTGAGCGAGAAAATGTCGGCCAAGATCCTGGAAATCTTTTCCGGCCGCCGATCCGACGCCGGCAGCTCGGCGGTGGGAAATCTGAGCGACCGCGAATTCGAGGTCTTCCAACTCATCGGCCAGGGCAAGAGCACGCGCGAAATCTCCGAGCGCCTTCACATCAGCGTCAAAACCGTCGAAGTCCACCGCGTGAACATCAAGACCAAACTCAAGATCGCAACCGCGTCGGAATTGATCCGCCACGCCGTGCGCTGGGTGGAATCCAACGGCGCGGGGCAAGTCTGACTTTTTCCAACCGCGGATTACACGGATCACACGGATAAAGAAGTGAGTGACCGGACCAGCGAGGTTCCTATCCGTGTTCATCCGTGTGATCCTTGGTCAAAGTCTCCGTGGCGGATTCCTTGCGGCCCGCGCCGATGGCCAAGTTCGGTCGGAGCCTTGCCAAAATCCGTGGAGCCGGTCCAATCTCGCTGTGGAACTAACTAACAAACCATGAACTGGACTACAGCAAAAGCCGCGCTGGCTCATGTGCGGAGCGGGATGCGAATCTTCGTCGGTTCGGGCTGCGCCACGCCGCAACGCCTCGTCGCCGCGCTGGCCGCCCGGGGCCCGGACGTTTTCGATGTCGAAATCGTCCACATCTTGACCTTTGGCGAGGCGCCCTACGCCAAGCGAGACTTGCTCGCCAATTACCGCCACAACGCCTTTTTCATCGGCCCCAACGTGCGCCAGGCCGTCAATGAGGGCATCGCGGATTACACACCGATTTTTCTCAGTGAGATCCCGGCGCTCTTCCGCCAGAAGAAACTCCATCTCGACGTCGCGCTCGTCCAGGTCTCGCCGCCGGACGTGCACGGCTTTTGCAGCTTCGGCGTCTCGGTCGATGTCGTGAAGGCCGCGGTCGAAAGCGCGAGCTACGTCGTGGCGGAGGTGAATCCCAACATGCCCCGGACGCTCGGCGACAGTTTCGTGCATGTGTCGCAACTCAATGCCATGGTCGAAAGCGCGCTGCCGATCCTGGAGCACGCCGTCGAACCGCCTTCTCCGGAAGCGCTGAGGATCGGCGAATTCATCGCGTCGCTCGTCGAAGACGGCGCCACGATCCAGACGGGCATCGGCGAAATTCCCAGCGCGTTTCTGTCCGCGCTCATGGACAAGAAAGACCTGGGCATGCACACGGAGATGTTCACGGAAGCGATCGTTCCCCTGATTGAGAAGGGCGTGCTGAATTGCCGCCAGAAAACGCTGCTCGCCGGCAAGATCGTCAGCTCGTTTTGTTTCGGGACGCGCAAGCTTTACGACTACATCCACGACAACCCGCGGTTTGAATTCCGTCCCACGGAGTTCACCAATGATCCCTTCCAAATCGCGCGCAACCGCCGCATGGTCGCCGTCAGCTCGGCCATTGAAGTGGATTTGACCGGGCAGGTGTGCGCGGATTCGATCGGGGACAAATTCTACAGCGGGTTCGGCGGCCAGGTGGATTTCATCCGCGGCGCGGCCCGGAGCGAGGGTGGCAAACCGATCATCGCCCTGCTTTCCACCGCGAAGAACGGCGCCTTCACGAAAATCGTTCCCCGGCTCAAAGAAGGCGCGGGCGTGGTCACGTCGCGCGCCGACGTGCAGTACGTCGTGACCGAATACGGCGTGGCCAGCTTGCACGGCAAAAGCGTGCGGGAACGCACCCTGGCGCTGATCCATGTGGCGCACCCGAAATTCCGGGACGAATTGATGCGCGAAGCGCGGGCGCGTCACCTGGTGCACCCCGGCCAGATCGCGCTGCCGGCCGGCTTGCAGCCTTATCCGAAGAAATATGAAACGAGCGCAGCCTTCAAAGGCGGGCTGAGAGTCTTTTTCCGGCCCGTGCAACCGACGGACGAGCAGTTGCTCCGGGAACTTTTCTACTCGCACTCGGAGCAGACGATTCTGCAACGCTACTTCGCCCTGATCCGCCATTTGTCTCACGAGCAGGTGCAAAAATTCGTCACGCTGGATTACCGGAGAGACATGGCCATCGTGGGGCTGATTCCGTTTGAAGGACGGGAGCGGATGATTTGCGTCGGGCGTTACATGGGGGACGGCGCGGCCAACGAAGCCGAGGTCGCGATCACCGTTCACGATGACTATCAGCATCGCGGCATCGGGACATTCCTCCTGCAGTACGTGAGCAAGGTCGCCCTGGAGAACGGGATCACCGGCTTCACGGCGGATGTGCTGGCGGACAACCACGCGATGCTGCGCGTCTTCCACAAAGTGGGGGGGGGAAATCGAGACCAAGCTGGAAGCCGGCACTTACCATCTGCGGTTTGAGTTGGCGTCCGTGCACTTCGGCCCCAAGCTCGCGTCCCCCAAGGAGCCGGGAGCGCGGGAGAAGAAGCGATAACGCAGCCTGTCCTGGGAGCGCCAGCATCCCTGCCGGCGAGAAGGTACTGAACCGATTTCTTGACCACGGATTTCACGGATTTCGCGGATATGGTAGCGGTCTGATCCGTGTGATCCGTGTAATCCGTGGTCGAATCAGGTTCGTAAGAGAATTCGTCCATTCAGTCAGATGGGGAGCGCACGCGTTCCAGATTTCCCAGAGGATGCGCTGACCCTGGTATCGCTTCGCGGCGGCCGCGGCCCAGCGCGCGAATGCGGCAACACTCTCCGGGTGCTGCGGTGAGGCGACCTCCCGCTGCTCCTGGCCGGTGATCGGATTCTTGCTCACGACCGTCTCCTCGTATAACCGGTTCGAGTAATCGAGAATGTAGAGCGCCCGAAGACCTCGTTTCTCCAGGTTAGCCGTCAATTCGTCGTACGGGGCCCAATCGTACTCGCCCGGCTTGCGCTCGATGCCGCCCCAGAAGAAATCCATTCGGACGAACTTGAAACCCGGAAGACAATCGGAATGGCACTCATTGATTCACGTCAATGGATCGGCTGCACGTGAGCGCTTACTCTGGGCTGGAAGTCTTATGAATCACCTCCTGTCTCTCATTCTCGTGACCACCGTTTTCTGCGGCATGGCCCCATCGGCAGCCCAAGCCGCTGCCAGCGCCGCGGACGACCCGCCCCTCTGGGAACTCGCGAAGGCCCAAGAAGCCACGCACCGGTTCTCGACGCTCTTCACTGCGCAAGACGTGCGCAACCATTTGTCCCGTGACGAGGGCTTCCACGCGGCCATCGACTGGTGCAAGCGGACCGCCATCACGAAGGTCTATCTCGAGTCTTTCCGGGACGGTTATCACGCGGAGCGGGATGCGCTTCAGAACGCCAGGGAACGGTTCCGCGAAGCCGGATTCGAGGTCTCCGGTTGTGTGACCACGACCCAGGTGGGCAAGCCTTCCACAGGATGGAAACCCATCTCCTGCTTCACCGATCTGGCCACGCAAGACAAACTTCAGTCGATCTTTGAATTCACCGCCGGCCTGTTCGACGAAATCATGATCGACGATTTCTGGTTCACCGACTGCGCCTGTCCCGAATGCGACGCGGCTCGCCGCGCAAAGTGGGTGAAGGTCGGTGACAAAACTTATCCGGTGAACGCTGAAACCTGGGAAGCCTACCGCTGCGAACTCATGGTGCGTCTCTCCCGCGACCGCGTGCTGGCCGCCGCGAAGCAGATCAACCCGAAAGCCCGGCTCATCATCAAATACCCGCAGTGGTACGATCGCTTCCACGAACGCGGCTACGAAGTCGTGCGCGAGACTGCGGACTTCGACCGCATCTGGGTGGGAACCGAGACGCGTGATTACGCCGACAAACGTTGGGGCGGCACGGTCCAGTATGAGGCTTACTTCATCATGCGGTGGCTGGGCGGCCTCGGCGGCGACAAGTGCGGCGGCGGCTGGTACGACTGGCTGGGCACCACTGAGCGGACCTATCTCGAGCAAGCGCGCCAGACGGTGCTGGCCGGAGCGCGGGAATCGATGCTGTTTTGCTATGGCGGTCTCCAGAGGGATACGGGACCGCGCAACGTCGAGGCGTTGCGCGCAAACATTCCCGAACTGTGGAGAGTCGCAAAGGAGGTTCGGAGCCGCGAAACCATCGGCCTGGCCGCGTACAAGCCGCCGAACAGCCATCCGGAAAACGAGGCGCGCGTCTTTGATTTTGTGGGCATGCTGGGATTGCCTCTGGCGCCCTGCCATGAATTCCCCGCCAACGCCCCCGCCGCTTTCTTCTCGCTGCACGCGCTGAAAGACACGGACTTCGCGGGCAAACTCGCGAAATTCATCGCGGACGGAAAACCGGTTCTGCTCACCGACGGTCTGGCCAAGAAGCTCGGCGACAAGGTCAAGTTGACGGCCACGAACGTGCGTATCCTGCCCGTTCAGGGCGATCCCAAGTCATTACTTCGCCTCTCGCAAGAGGACTTGAACGCCCTCCGCGAACCGCTCTTGCGTCCGTTCAAGCAGTCCCTGCAAGCGCCGAATCAAGTCGCGCTCTATTTGTTCCGCGACGACAGTTGGGTCATCGAGAATTTCAACGATGCGGAAACGACCGTCACGCTGAACGGCGAGCAAGTCACCGTCGCTGCGCGGGAATGGATTTGTCGCTGGCGGTAGCCGCTGAGGCGGCGCAAAGGGATTGCTGAAGCCATTTCAGAAAATGGTAGGGCAAACCGAAATGAATCCTGTCTTTCGGCTCGGCCGGTGCATCGTGTTCTTCCCAAGAGTAACCAGCCTGAAGCAATGGCTCATGCAGCTTCTTGACGGTGTGTTCAGGCGATGGGACTCCCTCAGTCTTGCGTGCCGAAGCGGGATGAAGCGACGACCGGCGTTGGCTGGATCGCGAAAGGGCATGTTGCCCCTCCCAACGGTGCTGCGGTCCAACCACTGAACCGGTTGAGGGTTGAGAGTTGAAGGTCGAGAGGTAAGTCGCCGCCCGCCGCCCGCAGCCGTTCCGCCGGCCGCCGCACCCGCGGCTTGTTGGCCTGGTTGTGGCTCAGGAAAACGTCGTATTGGAATGGATCGGGCATTCGCGAACGGTCGAGTTGGAGCGGCAAGCAGGGACGTGAATCAGAACTCGAAACCGAGTTCCTTTTTGACGGTTTCCCAGTCCGTGCCGCGCTTGCCTGCGTTTCGTTTCTTCGCACGAGCCAGTTCACGGCGGTCGTCGAAGTCCTCAAGCGTATCGCGCAGTTCGCGCAGGATGGCCTTGGCCTCACGGATCTGGCGATCCAGGTCTGGGCGGCGGCGGGCCGTGCCCTTCATGGTGGCGGTGCTCATCGGTAAATGTCCTTTCTGGGGCCGAGCGTATAGATCACGATGTGTTTGCCGATCAATTCAAACAGCACGCGATGATCGCCTACATGCAGCCGGTATTGGTTTTTGGAACCCTGCAGCTTCTTCACATCGCCGCTGGAATCCTGTTGCAAGCGATGGAGCCGATAGCCGATCTCGCGACGGATGTCTTCCGGCAAGGCCCTCAATCTGGTCTTCGCCTCGTCTTTGATTTCCAGCTCGTACGGCATGGCAGTGCTCAGGCAAGCAGAGTTCGATAAACTTGGCGATTCTCAAATCAACCACAGCGAGCACAAAGAACACAAAGATTGATAGGCCTCTATAGTGAAGGACCGATTCATCCTTGGGTACGGATGGCGCTGATCGTTCCACTTGTTTCCTCTGTTTGCTCCTGTTAACCCAACCGATTCTGGCGGATCAACGCTCACCCTTCGCTCCTGCCGCAAGGACTGCCAGGTTCACTCATCGCAAATGCAGGCGTACTCGGCGCGTTTGCAGCCGGCGCAGGTGCTCAGGTCCAGTTTGAAGCGGTGGTTCTGAGGTTTCGATTCCGGGGTCTGCTTGAACTGCACCACCAGGTTGTAGCCGTCGCCGGCAGGCAGCTTGGCCTTGCTGACGAGCACGTCGCCCTTCTTCTCGAACTCAAGCTTCGTTCTGCCGGTTTTCGCCTCCGCAATCACCGTGACCACCTGCGTGGCCACGGGCACGAGCTTCAACGCGGCGTCGTAGAACGTGATGGTGACGGTGTGATCTTTCTCCAGGAAGAACTCGGCGCGCGGCTCGGTTTTCTCCAGGAACCGTCCGCCCTTGGGTCCGCCGAGGTGTTTCTTGTCGGCGGCATTCACCGTGATCAATCCGGCGCAAAGCACGCCGGCCAATATGAGGATTATGCGTTTCATAGCATTTCTGATTGCGGATTACGGATTACGGATTACGGACTTCCCCTCCAGCCACTCGTACAGAACGGGCAGCAGGACCAGCGTGAGGAAAGTCGAAGAGATGATCCCGCCAATGACGACGGTCGCTAGCGGACGCTGCACTTCGGCGCCCGCTCCGGTCGAAAGGGCCATGGGCACAAAACCGAGGCTGGCCACGAGCGCCGTCATTAACTTCGGCCGAAGACGCGTGAGCGTGCCCTCAATGACGGCTTCCCGTATGCTTCGGCCTTCGCGGCGGAGCTGATTGATGAAGCTGATCAACATGATTCCGTTCAGCACCGCAATACCGCTGAGCGCGATGAAGCCCACGCCCGCGCTGATGGTGAAGGGCATTTCGCGCAGCCACAGCGCCAACACGCCGCCCGTCACAGCCAGGGGCACGCAAACAAAAACCAAGGCCGACTGACGGACGCTCCCTGAGCTCATGTAAATCAAGAGGAAGATCAAGATCAGCGCCAGGGGAACAATCAACGCCAACCGCGTCTGCGCCTTTTGCAGGTTCTCGAACTGTCCTCCAAATTCAAAATAATAGCCGGGCGGGAGCTTCACCTCCGCGTTCAGCCGTTGCATCGCTTGGTTGACGAACCCTTGCAGATCGCGGCCGCGCAAGTTCACGAGCACGGCGGCTCGCCGCTGACCGGCCTCGCGTGTTACCGCGCTCACCTGCTCCATCATATTGAAACGCGCGAGTTGTCCGAGAGTGAGCAAGCCGCCCTCGTCCGCGCGCACGGTCAAACGCTTCATGACTTCGATGCTGCGGCGCGCGTCTTCAGCGAGCCGGACCACGATGGGGAAACGCCGGTTGCCTTCGATCATCGTGCCCACTTCCGCGCCGGCCAGCGCCGCCGCGATCACCCGGTTGAGCTGTTCGGTCGGCAAGTTGTAACGGCGGAGGGCCTCACGGTCCGGACTGATCTCCAGCAAGGGCGAGCGCCCGAACGCATCGAATTCCACGTCGCTCTCTGGCGCCAGGCTTCGCAACAAATCGCGAACTTCGGTGGCGATGCGTTCCAGTTCCCGGAAATCGTCCCCGTAAATTTTCACCGCGATATCGGCGCGCACGCCGGCCATCATTTCGTTGAAGCGCATCTGGATCGGCTGCGTGAAAAGATAGGTCTGGCCTGGAGCGTGGACCGCGAGTTCGCGCCGCATCAATTCGATGAGCTGTGCCTTCGTGATCGGGTGCCCGTTCGTTTTGCGCCATTGGCGGCGCGGTTTGAATTCCACGTACGTGTCGCTCACGTTCGGCCCCATCGGATCGACCGCGATCTCGGCGGTGCCAATCAAACCGAAGAGATGTTCGATTTCGGGAAACCTCTCCAACAACAGCTTCTCGGACTTTCGCTGCAACTCGGTGGACGCGTCCAGTCCGGCGCTGCTGCTGCGGATGAATTGGAGCAGCATCGTGCCTTCGTCTAGTTGCGGGATGAATTCCGCGCCCAGCCGCTGAAAAACCCACAGCGACGAAGCGAACAACAGCAGCGCCGCCACCAGCACAAACCGGCGAAACCTGAATGCGAACTCCAGCGCCGGCGTGTAGAGCGCCTTGACCCAGCGAACGAGCCAGGTTCCTTCCTCCTGGGGAGCCTCCCTGTTTTCTTGATCCTCGAACTGACGAGATTCCCCCTCTCCCGTCCTGCGGACACCCTCTCCCCCACTGGGGGAGAGGGATGGGGTGAGGGGGATCGTTTCGCGGAGAGCTTCCTTGGTTTCAGAACCCTGCTCACGGGCCCTGAACTCGGTAGGGCGAGTCCGTCCCGGCGAGCCGCTGGACGAGCTTGGAATACGTCCGAGTTGGCTCGCTGGGGACAGGCTCGCCCTACCGGGTTCAGCGGAGCGAACTTCAGACTGCGGCCGCACGCGCAGAAAGAGCGCGCAGAGCACGGGCATGAGCGTCAAAGCCAGCGCCAACGAGCCGGCCAACGCGAAAACAACGGTCAGCGCCATGGGCCGGAACATTTTGCCTTCGATCCCCACCAGCGCCAGAATCGGCACATAGACAACGGTGATGATGGCTACGCCGAAGAACATCGGATGCGCCACCTGCTTCGCTGAGTAAACGACTTCGCTCAGCCGTTCGCCGGCGGTGAGTTCGCGTCCGAGCTGCCGCTGCTTTTGGGTCAAATGGCGGACAATATTTTCGACCATCACCACGGCGCCATCGATGATGAGGCCAAAATCTATCGCGCCCAGGCTCATGAGATTTCCCGACACGCGGCTCCCCACCATGCCGGTGACCGCGAAGAGCATCGAGAGCGGGATGGCCAGCGCAACGATGCACGCGGCCCGCAGATTGCCGAGCAGGGCAAACAGCACCGCCACCACCAGCACCGCGCCTTCGAACAGATTCAGCGCGACCGTGTGCAGCGTGCGGTTGACGAGATCGGACCGATCGTAAAGCGGGCGAACGACCACGCCCGGCGGGAGTTTCTCCTGAATTTTCGCGAGCTTCTCCGCCACGTCTCGCGCGACGATGCGGCTGTTGCCGCCCGCCAACATCAGCGCGCCGCCGATAACACCTTCTTCCCCGTTCACCGTGGCCGCGCCGGTGCGGAAGCTCGACCCGATGCCGATGTGGGCCACATCCTTCACGAGCAACGGCGTTGACCAACCCGCGAACTTGAGCGGCAGGTTTGCAATCTCGTCCGCCGTGTTCACGCGATTGTGCGCGCGAATGACGACTTGCTCGCCGCCGATTTCGACCAGACCACCACCGACGTTCTGCGTGTTTTCCGCCAGCTTGCGCGCCAGTTCGTCCACGGTCAGGCCCACGCCCGCCAACCGCGCCGGGTCCGGCGTGACCACGATTTGCCGTTCGTATCCGCCGGAGGTGTTCACCGCTGCAACGCCCGGCGTCGCCCGGAGCAGTGGGCTGATGACGTATTCTTGAAGTTGTCTTAGCGACATCAGCTTTTCCTGAACGGAAAGAGAGCTGGAGTGTGGGAGTGCTGGAGTGCTGGGCTGAGTGGCAGCGGGGCTCATTCCATTACTCCAATGCTCCGACACTCGTCTCGGATCCGCGGCGAACTCGACTGCATAATAGAAGATTTCGCCGAGCGCCGTGCTGATCGGCGCCAGCCGCGGCTGGAGCCCGGGCGGGATCATTTCCGCCGCGCTCAACAACCGCTCGCTGACCAGTTGCCGGGTGCGGTAAAGGTCCACGCCGTCCTCGAATGTCATCCGCACTTGCGACAGCCCGAACTTCGACAGGGAGCGCAGTTCAATCATGCCTGGCAACCCGGCCATCTGGCTTTCGAGGGGCAGCGTGACGAGTGTTTCGATTTCTTCGGGCGCCAGCGCCGGAACCGCGGTATTGACCAGCACTTGCGGATTCGTGATGTCCGGCACCGAATCAATCGGCAGCCGTGTGGCCGACCAAACGCCCAAAGCGACCAGCAGTCCCGCCGCCAGCATCAGGGCAGCGCGATGCCGCAGTGAGATGTCAATCACGCGGGAAATCATGCTGGCTGCAGAATGGCAGATCGGCAGGGCTTGCGACTGACACGCGCGTTGGATAAGATGGAGGCATGAGAAAGACAGCTCGGCCGCAAGGAGCCTCCCGGCATTTTACGGCTTTGGTGCAACGAGACGGCAAGTGGTTCGTCGCTTACTGTCCAGAGGTTCCAGGTGCCAACGGTCAGGGCCGCACGAAGGCCGAGTGTCTCGCCAGCCTGACTGAAGCCATCAGACTCATGCTCGAAATCCAGGAGGAGGAACTTTTGGGCTTCACTCGAAAAGGCGCGGAACGCCACGTAATCACGGTGGCATGAAACGCCGCGAACTTCTGCGGCATTTGCACGAATACGGTTGCGAGTTTTACCGCGAGGGCGGCGAACACACCGTGTGGTGGAATCCCCGGACACGCCGGAAAGAAGCCGTGCCCCGTCATGCCGAGATCGGCAGGAATCTCTCCCGAAAGATTTGCCGGAATCTTTCCGTCCCTGAGCCGCGAGGTGCTTAAGTTGACGCATTGGACACTTCCTCAGCCTCACTTCCCCTTCGGCGGCATCACGCAGCACGCTTGTCCGCCTTTGACGGCTGCGAGCTCCGTCAGCCACAGCGACAGGACGGGGTGCTCCACCACCTGGTCGCCGGCGTAAAGGCCCTCCTTGATTTCGACGAATTCGGCGTCGGCCGCGCCCACTTTGACGGCCGCGCGGATCAAGTGCTCGCCGTTCACCGTGTAAACGGAATAACCGTCACTGCACTGGACCAGCGCAGCGCGCGGAATCGCAGTGACCGCTTCGGCTGAATCCACCGTGGCGAATGCCCTCAGAAATGCCCCGACCAGAATGGTGAGGGGCTGTTGGCTGGCCGGAGCCGTGGGGGTGTGAATTCCCGATCGATCACTTGGCGGCACTTTTCCCCTCACCCTGACCCTCTCCCCAGGGAGAGGGAATTGTCCATGCCGCTCCGGATCAACCGGTCCCGCGAGTTCCTGTCCTGCGCTGGAAATGGTGCTCCCTCTCCTCAAGGGAGCGGGCTGGGGTGAGGGGGAAGGAGGCGATTGATCCCGCGGGACATGATTATCAACCTCAGAGAGGCCCTTCCGGATCTCAACCAGCACTTCGACTAGGCCGGACGCCTTGCTCAGCGTGTCGTTCACCGCGATGATTTTGCCGAGGGCCTCTGTGGCGTCCTCAATGCGCACCTGCAATGATTGGCCCGGCTTCAGCCGCTGCGCTTGCTGGAGCGCAACCGTGCCGCTTGCCAGGCAGTTTTTGTCGTCGGACCGGTACACGCGCAACGGCACCTCAACGGTCGTGGAAATCTTCCTTTCCGTGACTTCAACGATTTTCAAGCCGAGTGATCGGCGTGTGTCCTCAGGCACGAGCAAGCCTTTCTTCGCGCTGAACTGCGGACCGAGCGCAACGGCATTTTCCTCCGCCGGCACCGGGCTGCTGGCTTCTCTTCCGCACGCGGCCAGCATAATGACAAGCGCCATGGCGGCTGTTCTTGCCAACTCCAGCACAGGTTTCACGGTTTCTCCTCCTTTGCGGTCGCCATCACCAGTGAGAGCGGAGAGCCGACGAGCAGCTCCAGTTGCGCCGCCGATTCCAGCGCCTCTTTCTTGGTGTCGAGCAAGCTTTCGACGGCTTCCAGGTATTGCTTCTGCAACTCGACATAGGTGGAAATCGGCACGGCGCCGAGCCGGTAATGGCGGTCGGCGAGCTCCGCCGCATCTTTGAAATGCTGCACGGCATCGGGCCGCCAGCCAGCGATTTCGCGCCGTTTGGTCTCGTAGGTCAGCGTGGCTTCGAGCACCTTGCGTTCGATTTCGCGTTGCACAACCAGGTAGGAAGTCTCCGCCTGGGCCTGACGCGCTTGAGCCGCCTGGATGTTGCCCTGGTTGCGATTCCAGAGTGGGAACGGCAAGGAAATCCCCACGCCGATAATCCGCTCGCGGTCGCCCGCCTTTTCCACCGAATAAGACGGGCCGATGCTCAACGCGGGAAAACGCTCGTTTCTGGCCAGCGCCACGCGGAAACCCTGTTGCGCCAGTTCCGCGGCGCGCAAACGCAACTCGAAGTTGTTTGTGCGCGCGAGAGTCAGCAGGGTCTCGGCCGCTTCGACCGCGCGGAAGGAGAGGTTCGTCTGCGCCACGGACAGCGGCAGGCCCAGCGCCCGACCCCGCAGTTGGTTCAATTCCAGGAGCGCGGTTTGCGTGGTGAGTGCCGCCTGAGTGGCGGCACGTTGGGAGATCAACTCGCCAGCCTCAATGATGCGGAATTCCAGGAGCGGCGTCAGTCCCGCGGGGTCGCGCTGCACCAGCACTTCGCGCAACGCTCTGAAACGGTCTGCAACTTCGCGAGCCGCCACGGCCTTTTTCTGTACGGCGAAGAGCGTGTAGGCCAAAATGCGCATTCGGGAGGCCAACGCGGCCTTAAACCGTTCGAAGCCAAGTTCCGCCAGCTCAACGTCACGGTTGGCGATGGCTTTGCGCAGCCCGATGCGTCCGGGCCACTCGAAGGGCTGAGCCACGGACGCCGACCACGCCATGCCTTCCGCGCTGAAGCCGGGGCCGCGCAAAGTTTTTTGCCCGGCCGATGCGGCGATTTCGGGATTCGCCCACTGCCCGGCCGTCTTGAGTCCGGCTTTGGCGGCCGCGACTTCGGCTTGGTAGAATGTGAGTTCGGGATTGTTTTGCAACGCCTCCACGACCAGCGCGTCGATCGTCACAAGGTTGGTGTTGGTTGCGGAGCCTTCGGCAGCCCAAACCTTGAGAGCCGCGCCGCCGAGCATAGCCAGGCCCATCCATTTCCCCAAAAGGCATCGTTTCATAAGCAGACAAAATCAAACCGTCGTTGAGTGAATCTTTGTGGCGACCCAAATCGGTCGTGTCCGAACAAAGCAATCCGGTGTGGAATTGCAGGAACGTGTCTGTGAATTCAACGCCCTTGACTGCCCGGGCCGCGAGGTGCTTGGGGAATCTCAAATTTCAAATTTGAGATTTCAAATTGACCAAGACCCGCCTCGGGGCGACCGCGATGAATTCGCAGACGGGTTTCAGGAAACGATGGAAGGCGCTCGCGGCGGCAAGGCCGCGCGTTCGAAGAATTGCCAGGATCGGGGAAGTTCAGGGGGCGCCGTGGACGGAATTCTGAACTTTGCAAGGCGGAGAGGCGCGGGTTCGCAGAAGGACGCCGCCATCGGAGCGGCCATCTGGTTGAAAGCCGGGACGACCACCACGGCGTTCTCCTCGGTCTTGTAGCGCGCAGATTCGATGACCTGGCAGCCGTCTTCGTCGCAGTCCGATTCCGCCGGGGTTTCCGTCTCGCATTGGAGGAACTCCAGGCCCGGAACCAGCTCCAATTTGCAGTGCACGCTGACCGGCGCCCAAAAGGCGACGAGCAGGAGAGCCAGGGTGGTCTTGATCCGGCGCACGACAAAACGGTATTCACGGGCTCAAACTTTGCAAACTTTAATTGGTTTTGCCGGGATCGCCTGTTACCTTCCGGTCTCAGCGTGACTCTAACTCGCCATGCTTAATTTGGATTCGATGCGCGGCACGGAGGCGTTGGAAACGAAGACGGCTTCGTTTATCAACCCGCAAGCATTGATGGCCATTCGCAATCTCGAACTGCGCGCGCGTGTGGTCGTGGAAGGTTTTTTGAACGGGATGCACCGCAGCCCGTACCACGGTTTTTCCGTGGAATTCACCGAGTATCGCCAGTACAGCCCCGGCGATGATCCGCGCTACCTCGATTGGCGGCTCTACGCCCGGTCCGACCGCTACTACATCAAGAAGTTCGAGGACGAAACGAACCTGCGCTGCCATCTCCTCGTCGATAACAGCCGGTCCATGAGTTACAGCTCGCTGCCCTATTCCAAAACGATTTACGCGAACACGCTGGCCGCGACGCTGGCCTACTTCCTTTATTTGCAGGGCGACGCCGTCGGACTCCTGACCTTCGACGCCCAGGTCCGCGAGTATTTGCCGGCGCGCAATCGCACCGGCCATCTCCGGCATCTCATGCTGGCGCTGGAAAAACCGCCGGCCGGAACGGGCACCGATCTGAGCGCGCCTTTGAAGCGCGCGGCGGAGGTCTTGAAAAAGCGCGGCTTGCTGGTCTTGATCACGGACCTTCTGGCGCCGATTGAAACGCTGGAAAAAAACCTGACTTTGCTCACGGCCAGCGGGCACGAGGTGGAGGTGTTTCAGACGCTGGATCCGGCCGAGCTGAACTTTCGCTTCGAGAAGGCCGTGCTTTTCCACGACATTGAGTCGGGGCGGGATCTGTATGTGGACCCGGCGGCGGTCCGGAAACACTACCTGCAAAAGATGGAGACGCACAACGCGGCCGCGAAAGCGATCTGCCAGAAACTCGGCATCGGCTATTCCTGCGTCCCGACCGACCGGCCCATGGAACTGGCGCTGTTTGATTTTCTGCGCGAGCGCATGCACCGCGGCAAAAAAGTCAAACGCGCGGAACGGGCGTGAGAACACTGCACACATGAGTTTTTTGGCCCCCTTATTCCTTCTCGGCGTGGCGGCGGTCGCCTGGCCGATCCTGTTTCATTTGATCCGCCGGACCTCCCGAGAGCGCGTCACATTCAGTTCGCTGATGTTCTTGTCGCCGACGCCGCCCCGCGTGACGCGCCGCAGCCGGCTGGAGAACATTTTCTTGCTCATCCTCCGCTGCCTGGTGCTGGGGCTTCTGGCGTTCGGTTTTGCCCGGCCTTTTATGCGCAAGCCGATTGTGGCCGGACCGGATCCCAAAACAGTCCGGCAGATCATTCTTCTGGTTGACACCAGCGCCAGCATGCGCCGGCAGAATCTGTGGGCCGCGGCGCGCGCCAAAGCCGAAGAAGTCTTAAGGAAAGTTTCGCCCACGGACCGCGTGGCGGTGTTCGCCTTCGACCGCCAACCCCGGACGCTGCTGAGTTTCGAGCAATGGAAAACGATGGCCGTACACGAACGCATAGCGCTCGCCATTCAACGGCTGGGCGAACTCACTCCCGGTTGGTCGAGCACGCATCTCGGCCAGGCGCTGACCGCCGCCGCCGAAACGTTTGAAGATGTTCCGCCGGAGGAAGGCTCGGCGCAGCGCCAGATCGTCGTGGTCAGCGATCTGCAGGAAGGGAGCCACCTGGACGGCTTGCAAGGTTACGAATGGCCGCGCGGCGTGGAGATCGCGATCGAGCAAGTCAAAAGCAAGAAGACCACGAACGCCGGCCTGCAGCTCGTGACGGAAATCGACGATGCTGTCCAGGCGACGAATGAATTGGGTCCGAGAATCCGCGCCAGCAACGCCGCCGATTCCAAACGCGAAGAGTTCAAAGTGCGCTGGGCCGGATCGAGCGAGGGCACGCCCCCGCTCGAACTCTATATTCCGCCAGGCCAGAGCCGAACGGTGGCCGCTCCGCCCCTGCCCGCGACCGGCACGAACGATCATCTTCTTCTCCTGGGTGACGACGACGAGTTCGACAACACGGTTTACTATGTTCCGCCGAAAGCCGAGGAAGTCCGGGTCCTTTATCTGGGGAACGAAGCGGAAATCGATCACACGCAGCCGCTCTATTACTTGAAGCGCGCGTTTCAGACGACCCGCCGCCAGGCCGTGCAGTTGCTCGTGAGACGCCCGGATGCGGTCTGGTCAACCAACGAAGCCGCGGCCGCGCATTTGATGATCGTCGCTGATCCTCTGTTCGATCCCGCGCTCCAGTTCGCTCGCGAATTTCTGGCGGCGCGCAAGACGGTGTTGATCGTCATGAAGAACATTTCTGTTGCCCAGACCATTGCTCAGCTTACGGGCGTCGCCGGAGTCGCCGCGGAGGAAGTCGCCGGCGAACGCTACACGATGTTTGGCGAGGTCAAGTTTGATCACCCTTTGTTCGCGCCATTCGCCGATCCTCGATTCAGCGATTTCACCAAAATTCATTTCTGGAAACACCGCCGGGTCGTTGCGGAGCAAATTCCAGGCGCGCGCATTCTGGCGCGGCTCGACAACGGGAATCCGGCTTTGATCGAGTCCTCCGCCGGCCACGGCTCGTTGCTGGTTTTGTGTGCGGGCTGGCAGCCGGCGGACAGCCAGTTGGCGCTCTCCTCCAAGTTTGTTCCGTTGCTGTATTCGCTGCTGGAACTGAGCGGATCGCTGAAACCGCAGCGTTCCCAATTCAGGGTGGACGACGAAATCTCGCTGGCGGCGACAAACCGCGCGCCTTCGATCACCGTGCGCAAACCGGACGGCGCGCAGGTGGAACTGGCGGCGGGTTCGCGATTCTCGCAGACCGATTTGCCCGGGGTATATGCCATCGCTTCCCTTCCCGCGTTGCAGGTCGCCGTCAATCTCGATCCTGCCGAGAGCAAGACCGCGTCGCTGGCGTTGGAAGAACTGGAGCGCCTCGGATTGCCGCTCAAGCAGGAAGTTGCGAAACAGAGTTCGCGGCAAGCCGAGAAGAAACGGCAGCACCTGCTGGCGACGGAACTGGAGAACCAGCAGCGGCTCTGGCGGTGGTTTCTCCTGGCCGCCTTCGGCATCGTAATTCTTGAAACCCTGATCGCAGGCCTGGTCACACGCCGCGCCACAACGCAGGTGGAGTCGGCCTAACGGCGTGTTTGGAGAATCGTCCATTTTCCCGTAGCCGCCGGCGTGCGGAGGCGGCTTTTCTCGAAAACCTGATGGCTGTTTCCGCCTCCTCATTTCGGCGGCTACATTCTCAAACACCGCCTAATCCGGATCGAGTCCACGAACTACCGGCCAGCAGCCGCGCACGGACGGCGCATGGAGGCGCAGCGACGGATCGTCGCCGATCCAGCCCGGGCGACCCGCGGCGTCCACGAACGCCACCCCGATGGGCATTTCGGGCCTTTCATCTGCCAGGCGCGTCATTTTTGCCTCCGCTTCGTCGCTTATCTCGATCCACGCCATTTTGAGCGCAACCGGGTCGATGGCGCGGGCTTTGATCTTGTCGAGTTCCATCGGATTCACGCGGGCGAATCGCAGCATCATTTTCAGCAGGGAAAGGGGAGTGAAACCGGGATCCTTGCCGCAGGCCGCCCAGCAGATTGCGGACAAAGGAAAAGTTTTGTGCAACTCAACAATGTCCACGTAATCGCGCGTTTCGGTGCGGGCGGACAAGGCGAGTGCTTTGTTCGTGGCCACGTCGAACAGATGGAGGCGCCAGCCCAGAACTGCGTCGCGTTCGATCGGAAAGAACCGGAACGCGGAATCGGCTGCCCAATCGATCTCGACAACCTCGCCGGCTCTGCTGACTTTGGCTTTACGGAACGTGGATTCCTTCTCCCATTCACCGTAGCGAGACGGGGTCTCGACGTGGAAGCCGGCCTGCCGCAGGCTTGCCACATCGCATGTGCTGGCCCGAGTGACCTCTTCGGCGAGTTCATGGAAGATATCGAAGTCGTGGGAAAAGCGGGCGGAATCCTCCGCCACGTTGAGCACGACACCCCCAGCGAAGTGGCTCTCCTCGCTCCGATTTCTCGCGAGGATCGCTAATACTTCTTTTTGAAGAGAGGTGAGAGGCATCGGTGCAGTTCCTGAGCAGCCCGCCAGGCGCGATGGTCGCCGTACTCCCGGAGATGTTCAATCACGAGGCGCACGTCCTCGAGGTGCCGGACGCGCGCCTCCGGGTGCCAGAACCAGAAGCACTCCGGATACGCATGGGCCAACGCGTTCGCGCGCTCGGCCAGTTCCGGCGGCGCGGGAGTCGGCGGCGGAAATTCACGCAGTTCATCCTGTGCTGCAGCCATGCCGGCACTTTACGGCCTGTGCGACGAGACGGCAAGGACGCCCGTATCCCCTCAGTTAAGGTAGTTAAGGTGGGGCGAGGCTCCTGCCGAGCCAATGCCATCGAAGAAAAGCTCCGCAGGAGCGTCGCTCCACCGTCGTTAACTGAGGGGTTACGGATGCCCTCAATAGAAGCTCGTCCAGTTGCCGTAATGACGCCAGACGATCTTGGGCCGGCGGGCCAGATCGGCGTGGCCGTCGGCGTAGGCCCGGCTGATCGATTCGGCTTCGCCTCCTTGAATCTGAAAGCCAGAGTCGGCGCGCCTGGTCGGATGTCCGCCCCAGGCCATCGACAAGTTCGTGATGAAACCGTCGTGGTAGAGCGTGTCCGTGACGATGGGGCTGGCGGAAGCGCCGGGATCTTCGAGCCGTGTGGGCCAGCCTTCGGTCATCGTGTTGGTGTTCACGCGGGTCGTGGAAGGCATGACGCGGAAGCCGGGTTTGCCGGAGCGCGGCACCCACCAACTGTGTTGCATGATGGCGAAACCGAACGTCCAGCGTGTGCTGTAATAAACGCGCAGGTCCTCATTGTTGCTGATCGGAATCTTCTTCTGCCTCAGCATCCAGGCTTGGGCCTCGTGAAACTCGCCGGGGCGCGCCGGGCAGAAAAACATCGGCACCGTCAGTCCGTAATCCTGCACAGCCGGGATCATGGCGTAGGCCACATCCCACGGATTATTCCCAATGTCGCCGAACATCGGCATCCGGCCCTGCGCGTCGTCCGAGCCGTAAAGATTGGCCGCCAGCGCCCATTGGCGAAAGTTGGAAAGGCAATTTGTCTCGCGAGCTTTTCGTTTGGCCTTGCTGAGCGCGGGCAAGAGCAATCCGGCGAGAATGGCGATGATCGCGATCACAACCAGCAACTCGATCAAGGTGAACGCCGCGGCGGTAAGGCGGCGGCAGAAATGTGGTTTCATAGCATCGATGAACGGCTCAGTGCGCTTCCGAGCGACTCGGAGGCTAAACGTCTCGTTAAGGGTCTGTGCAAAAATAAATTCCGGTTTTGCTGGAGGCGATTTCGCTTTCTGGCGAGGCACGACGAAGGAGCATAGCCAGGGCTCTGCGACTGAGGAGAAACGAAGCCAGAAAGCGAAATCGCCCCAGCCCTGCGGGGCGGGCCGGCGCCTGGCCGGCTGCGGCGTTGCTCGTCGGTCACAGCCCCAAAACGGGGATGCTCCCTCCTCGCGCCTTGCATCCGGTCAGGCGGCGCTCCCGCCAAAATCGGAAGTTATTTTTGCACAGACCCTAAGGTGGAACAAGGAGAAATCTACCCTCTCTACCCTCTCACGTTTGAAAGGAGCGCGGACAGCGTCTCCGTCCCTACCGGGTTCATGAGAAGCTCCCGTTCCTTACGGACCCGCCCACGGCCCATGAACCGATGACCGTGTGGACCGCAGCCTTCAGGCTGCTTCCGCGCACTCCCCGGAGTCGAGCGTTGAAGCGGCCTAAAGGCCACGGTCCGACCAGAACTGCCCCGTTACGGCTTCCCATTCGGCTCGGTCCGCTTATCATCCGCTGATGGATTTGCTGCCGTTTGGACAATTGCCGGCTTACCGGCCGCGAAAGTTCGTTCCCTTGGAAATTGACTTCGCGGATTGGTCCCGTGTCGCTCCGCTGTTCGACCAACTGGAAGCGCAGGCCGCGGCGTGCCAGACGGCGCCGGACCTCGAACGCTGGCTGCTGAACTGCGCGGAGCTTCTCGCGGCACTCGACGAAGAAGGGAGCCGCCGTTACATCGCCATGACCTGTCACACGGACAACGCCGAGGCGGAGAAAGCTTATCTTCACTTCGTCGAAGAACTCGAACCGCAGATCAAGCCGCGCGAATTCAAGCTCGAGCAACTTTATCTGTCCCACCCGCGGCGCGAGGGCCTGCCAAAGGACCGTTATGCTGTGTTCGACCGCACAACGCGAGTGCATGTGGAATTGTTTCGCCCCGAAAACGTGCCCCTGGAGACGGAGGAAGCCAAACTGGGCCAGCAATATCAGAAACTGAGCGGATCGCTGACCGTTCAATTCCGCGGCGAAGAAAAAACGCTCGTTCAGATGGGCCGCTATCTGGAGGAACCGGACCGCGCCCTGCGTCAGGAAGCGTGGGAAGCTGCAACGAACCGCCGCTTGCAAGAGGCGGATAAGTTCGAGGATCTCTTCGAGCGCTTGCTCAAGCTGCGCGAACAAATCGCGGCCAACGCCGGGTTTCCCAATTACCTGGAATACGCCTTCCGCGACCGCGAGCGATTCGATTACACGCCGCAGGATTGCGCGCGCTTTCACGAAACCACCGAAAGAGCTATCGTCCCCGTCGTTCTGGAATTGCACGCCGAACGCCGCCAGTGTTTGAAGCTCCCGGAACTGCGCCCGTGGGATCTCTTCGTGGATCCCCAGGGTCGTGCTCCACTCCGGCCTTTCGAGAAGGTGGATAAGCTCACAGCGGGCGTGCAACGCATCCTTGACCGGCTTGACGCGGAGCTTGCCAAAGATTTTCGCTCGCTGCACGACCTGCGCTTGCTCGACCTCGCAAACCGCAAGGGCAAAGCGCCCGGCGGCTATCAAACCACGCTGACGGAAGCGCGCGTGCCCTTCATCTTCATGAACGCGGTGGGCCGGCAACGCGACGTGGAAACGCTGCTGCACGAGGCGGGCCACGCGTTTCATTCGCTGGCCGCGCGCGACGAGGATTTGCTCGCCTACCGGAGCGCGCCGACCGAATTCTGTGAAGTGGCTTCGATGAGCATGGAACTCCTGGGCAATGAATGGCTCGACGCTTTTTACGCGCCACGGGAAATTGACCGGGCGCGGCGCGAGCACTTGCAGACCATCGTGGAATTGTTTCCGTGGATCGCGACGGTCGATGCCTTCCAGCACTGGATCTACACGCATCCCGGCCACACGCGGGCGGAACGGACGGCGGTGTGGACGGAATTGATGGATCGATTCGGCGCCGAGATCGATTGGCGCGGCTACGCGCGCGCGCGCGCGCATCTCTGGCACCGGCAGCTTCACATTTTCATTCATCCTTTCTATTACATCGAGTATGGGATCGCCCAGTTGGGCGCGCTGCAGGTTTGGGCGAATTCAAAGAAGGACAAGGCCGCGGCGTTGCGGCAGTACCGGAGCGCGTTGAAACTGGGCGGTTCCCGTCCGCTGCCGGAATTGTTTCACACCGCGGGCTGCCGGTTTGATTTCAGCCGTCAAACCGTCCAGCCGCTGGTCGATTTGATTCGACGCGAGCTGGCCACGCCCAATTGATATGGACGTCACAATGAAACTTCTTTCCCTCACTCTTCTACTCTGGGCGGCCTCCATCGCCGTTCAGCCAGCCGAGCCGCTGCCTGTTCCCCTGCCGCGCGCGCACGCCCACAACGATTACGAACACAAACGCCCGCTGCTCGACGCGCTCGACCACGGCTTCTGCGGCGTCGAAGCGGACATTTATCTCGTCGATGGCCAGCTCCTGGTCGCGCATGATCGCGACAAGGTTTCCCCGGCGCGCACGCTGCAAAAGCTTTACCTCGACCCGCTGCGCGATCGTGTCCGGCGCAATGGCGGCCGCGTCTATCGCGATGGACCAGTGGTGACTCTGCTCATCGACATCAAATCCGACGCGGCCAGCACCTACGGTGTGCTGCGCGACATTCTGAGGCAGTATTCCGAAATGCTCTGCACCTTTTCTTCCGGGACCATGGACACGAAAGCCGTTCGCGTCGTCATCTCCGGGAATCGTCCCCGTCTGATGATGGAAGCCGACTCCGTCCGTTACGCAGCCTTCGATGGCCGGCTGTTGGATCTCGATGCCAAAGCTCCGAAAGAGTTCATCCCTCTGATCAGCGACAACTGGAATCTGGCGTTCAAGTGGCGCGGAATGGGTCCGTTCCCCGCAGCCGAAAGGCAAAAGTTACGAGAGTTGGTGGCGCAAGCGCACGCTCAGGGCCGCATGGTCCGATTCTGGGCCGCGCCCGATCGGCGGGCCGTCTGGCAGGAATTGCTCGATGCCGGCGTCGATCTGATCAACACGGACGATCTGTCCGGGCTGAAAGAGTTTCTGCTGAACCGCGAGGTTGGCCGCTCTCCGTGAACCGTGGCCGCCGACGTGAGGGGGCGGATTTCCGGGTTAACCAAAGTCTCCGCCTCGTTACCTCGGCGGCTACGGGTTATGGGAAGCTTCCTTGGCCTCGCAGCCATGCACATGGTCCATGAACCGAAAACTGCGCGGACCGCAGCCTTCAGGCTGCTTCCGGCCCCGCTCTCGAGTTCGGCGTTGAAGCGGCCTAAAGGCCGCGGTCCGAGGAGACGGTTCATGGGAAGAATTGCTGAGGCCGGACGGATCGAATTGAGAGTTCCAGGGTCGGCTTCTACACCTGCTTCTCCATTTCCGGCGAATACTTGGCGTAGCGGGCGGCGCAATTGCACTTGGCGCGGTGGTAGAGCGCTTTTTGCCCCGCCACGACGCCCGCCGGCTCTCCCTTCCAGGCTTTCAAGGCGGGTTCTTGCAACGCCCGCGCGAAAGAAAAACTGAGTTCCCACGGCGCGCGGCTCATGGAGTTGATCGCATGCAGATGCTGCGTGGCGCGTTCCGGCGCTTGGCCTCCTGACAGGAAAAAGATCCCCGGCACCGACGCGGGCACAACCCGCCGCAAGCAATGAATCGTGCGGCGCGCCACTTCGTTCGGCCCGGGCTGATGTGGACAGTTTGTTCCCGCCACAATCATGTTCGGTTTGAGTCCCAGTTGTTCGAGCGCGACGCGGTGGTCCATCAGCGCGTCAAACACGCTGCGGAGCGTCGCGGCCGTGACTTCGTAGCAATGCTCGATCGAGTGCGTGCCAGCCATCAGCACTTCCGGTTCGAGGATGGGCAGCAAGCCGGCCTCTTGCGAAATGGCCGCGTAGCTCGCGAGCGCCTGGGCGTTCGCCGCGATGGAAAAGGAAGTCGGAAGGCCGTCGTTGATTTCGATCACGGCCCGCCATTTCGTGAATTGGGCGCCCAGTTGCCTGTATTCGGGCAAACGGTCCGCCAGCGTGTCGAGGCCGTGCGTGATTTGTTCCTTCGGAAATCGCGGAAGCGGTTTGGTGCCCAGATCGACCTTGACTCCCGGCACGATGCCTTGCTTGGAGAGCCATTCGGGAAACGCCACGCCATCGGCGGTCGATTGGCGGAGAGATTCTTCGTGAAGAATCACGCCGCTGATGAACCGGTGCAGGCTGGGGGTGGTAAACAGCATGTCGCGGTACGCGCGCCGCGTCTCTTCCGTGCACGCAAGATTCACCGCGCCAAATCGCTTTTCGATCGCAGGCAAGCTTTCGTCCGCAGCGAGGATCCCTTTGCCCGGAGCGATAAGCGCTTTGGCGATGGCATCCAAGTCGTTCATGCCAGTCCCGAGGCCAAGAGAAGCCCCGAAAGCCACTGCGTCGCTGCAAGCCGCGCGCCGATCAAAAGTTCAGGATTCATCGGGGAAAACTTGACTCAAGCCCGTCGCCTTTCAAGCCTTTTGAGCACGGACGTTACTGTGCAGTCCGTGGGATAAGCTACAGCGCTTGGTTATTGGACGCCGCCCCTCACCCTGGCCCTCTCCCTCAGGGAGAGGGAACTGCACCGGCGTATCGACCGATCCGCCACGCTCAGCTTGTCGGAATCCGGCAAACGATTCTCCCTCTCCCCGGGGGAGAGGGCCGGGGTGAGGGGGAAGGAACTGTCGCCTATCCTGCGACCTCCTCAGTACGTCAGTACGTCAACCCCAGGCAAATTCGTCCTCGATTGCCGCGATTACGAGGACGAGAAAATCTGCGCTACTTGTCAACCGCCCAGCTTCAAAGCCGCGCGCAGATTGGCGAACATCTCTTTCCCGGATTGGACCGTGACCGGTTTTTTCCCGCGCTCATCCGCCAGTTCGAGGAGGTGTTCGGGCAATTCCTTCAGGAACGGCGACGGATAACACGGCAGGCTCTGGCCGTATTTCTTGCGGCCCGTGCAGTAGCTGATCCGCAGCGTCACCATGGCGCGCGTGATGGCGACGTAAAACAGGCGGCGCTCCTCATCGAGGGTCCCTTCCTCTTTGGAGCGGGCGTGAGGCAAGAGACCGTCTTCCAGGCCCACAACATAAACGTGAGGAAACTCCAGGCCTTTGCAACTGTGCATCGTGATCAATGTCACGGCGTTGCCCTCCGGCTCTTTGTCCTCTCGCTCCGTGTCGAGCATCAGGTCTTCGAGGAAGGTTTGCAGGCGTTCCATCGGAGGTTCGGAGCCGCCGGAGCCATCGAGCGTGGCGGCCAGATCGCGCAAGTTGCGGATGCGGCTCTCGCCCGCATCGGGATCCTTCTCGGATCGGCGCAAATCGTCGAAGTAACCGATCTCGCTCAGCCAGCGCTCCGCCCAATTGGCCAGGGAAAGATTCTGGTCCGCGGCCAGCGCGGCTCGCGTCCGCTCGATCCACGCCACAAATCCGGAAACGCGCTCCTGCGCCCGCGGTGGAAGCGTCGTTTGCGACGCGCTGTTCAACATGGCGGCGTACACGGACGATTTCCGCTCCTGGCTGGCCGCAAGCAAACGCTCCATCGTCGCCTCGCTCAGGCCGCGTGGAGGCACGTTCGCAACGCGCAGCAAGCTCGCATCATCGTGCGGGTTGACCAGCAGTTTGAGGTAGGCCATAAAATCCTTGATCTCGCGCCGGTCGAAGTAACTCTGGCCGCCGATCAAATGATACCGAATGTCGGCCTGCCGCAGCGCCGTCTCCAACGCGCGGGATTGGCCGTTCGTCCGGAACAAAACCGCCTGATCCGACCAGGGAATCCGCCGAATCTGGCGCGCGAATTCGATCTCTTCCGCGAGCGCGCGCGCTTCGGCTTCGTCGCTCTCGAACGCGCGCAACGCGATTTTCGCGCCTTGCCCGTTGCCGGACCAGAGCTGTTTGCCGCGGCGCCGGACGTTGTTTTTGATCAGCGCATTGGCCGCGGTCAGGATCGTGTTTGTGGACCGGTAGTTCTGCTCCAGCTTGATCACTTTGACTTCGGGAAAGTGCTTTTCCAGGTCGAGCAGATTCGCGATTTCTGCGCCGCGCCAGCCGTAAATGCTCTGGTCATCGTCGCCTACCACGCACAGATTCCGATGCTTCAGGGCCAGCGCGTGCACCAACTGAAACTGCGCGGCGTTGGTGTCCTGGTATTCATCGACCATCACGTAGCGATAGCGCGCGCGGCACTCTTCCAGCACGGACGGATGCTCCACAAACAGCCGCAGCGTGAGCAGGATTAGATCATCGAAATCGACGGCATTACACGCGTGCAGCGCCGTTTCGTAACGGGAACGCACGCGCTCGGCCATGGCGGCGACGTTCTCGTCAGCCAGGGGCGCTGCCCGCGCGCCTCCGTTCCGATAACGGCTCAGCAAACTCAACACCGCAGCCGGATCAGCTTTTTCGCCCTTCGTCGCGATCTGGCTCAGAATCTTTTTGATGGCGCCGAGTTGGTCCGATTCGCTGTAGATGACGAAATTACGTTTATAGCCGAGCCGGTCGATGTAGCGGCGCAGAACGCGGACGCAGAACGAATGAAACGTGCAAACCGTCGGCCGCGCCTCCGTGGACTCCTGGCTCGAGGCTCCTGATTTGCTGGCGCCCTGGCCGGAGCGCGGCATGAGTTTCGCGACGCGTTCCTGCATTTCGCGCGCGGCCTTGTTGGTGAACGTAACGCCCAGGATGTTCTGCGGCGCAATCCCGCGCTCGATCAGCCGGGCGATCCGGTAAGTGATGACGCGGGTCTTGCCGGTGCCGGCGCCGGCGAGAATGAGGACGGGGCCGTGGATCGTTTCAACCGCGAGGCGTTGTTCGGGGTTCAGCGAATTCAGATCAACCATTGCGCGCGCGGAGTGTAGGGAGCGCGGAAGTGCTGGCAAGGAAAGTTCTGCGATTCGGCGACCCCTCAGTTAACGGCGGTGGGGCGACGCTCCTGCGGAGCTTTTCTTCGATGGCATTGGCTCGGCAGGAGTCCTCTCTCCGCCTTAGGGTCTGTGCAAAAATAACTTCCGGTTTTGGCGGGAGCGCCGCCTGGCCGGATGCAAGGCGCGAGGAGGGAGCATCCCCGTTTTGGGGCTGTGACCGACGAGCAACGCCGCAGCCGGCCAGGCGCCGCCCCGCCCCGGAGGGCTGGGGCGATTTCGCTTTCTGGCTTCGTTTCTCCTCAGTCGCGGAGCCCTGGCTATGCTCCTTCGTCGTGCCTCGCCAGAAAGCGAAATCGCCTCCAGCAAAACCGGAATTTATTTTTGCACAGACCCTTAACTGAGGGGATACGCGGTTTGCGATTTGAGACCTTTCCGTTGACTTCCGCGTCTAATTGCAGGAAAAACTTTCCGGCGTGGGCGGCAGAGTTGAAGGAAAGGCCGAGGACGGCACAAATGTTCTCCAAGAGTTCGATTTCGATGTTTCTCTCACAATATGAGGTTCATCGCGGGTCATGAGTAACCATGTTCGACGATGGCTGCGGAAGAAGAAGCGCCGCGGCCATTCCAGCAATCCTCCCGTCCTGGTCTTCCCGATCCTCCTGTTGATCGTGACCCTGGCGTTGTTCTGCCTCTTGATCTACGGCCTCTCGGCCTGCCACTGGCGCTGGGACCGGCTGGGTATTTAGCTGAGTGGTCATGCTCCTGTTCCGCGAGAAGATTCCGTCAGACTGGCTGCCGAAAGTTTTGGGCGGCTTGCCCGACGTTCTGGTGGATCACGCCCATCTGGAACGTAAAGCCGCCTCCAGCGCGCTCAACCTCGAAAAGTACCGGGCGCTCTATCCCAAAGTGGAGCAACTGAACGCGATTGCGATCGAGGAACTGCAACATTTCCAACTCGTCCTGGATTTGCTGAAGCGGCGGGGCATTCCCTTCGGCCAGCCGCAACACAGTCCATGGATCTCCGGCCTGATGCAGAGCATCCGCAGCGGCGTCCGCCCGCAGGTGATCGATCACCTGATCTGCGCCGCGTTTATCGAAGGCCGGAGCTGCGAGAAGTTCCAAATTCTGGCGCGCGAATTGAAGGCTGTGGACCCCGAACTGGCGCAGTTTTACGCGAGCCTGGTCGAGTCGGAAGGCAACCACTACGCCACCTACATCTTGATGGCGCGGGAAATCGACGGGGCCGAGACGGACGGGCGGCTGGACTTCTATCTCGACCTGGATGCGGAACTCATCCGGCGCCCCAACCCGCACCCGATGTTGCATTGAGTCTGATTACCCCTTGAGCTTCTCTGCGATGAACATCTCCAGCTTGACCGTGTCGGCGGCAAAGAGGCGGATCCCTTCGGATAGTTTCTCCGTCGCCATCTGGTCTTCGTTGTGCATCCAGCGGAAGGCTTTCTCGTCCAGCGAAATCTTCGGCTCTTTGGACGCGGCGGCGCTTTCGGGGCTGAGCTTGCGCGCGACCGTGCCGCTGGTCTTTTGCAGCTCTTCGAGCAGCGTCGGGCTGATTGTCAGGAGGTCGGAGCCAGCCAGTTGGAGAATCTCGCCGACGTTCCGGAAACTCGCGCCCATGACCTCGGTCTTGTGGCCGTAGTTCTTGTAGTAATTGTAAATCCGCGTCACGGACCGAACGCCCGGATCTTCAGCCGGCGGATAATCCTTGCCCGTGGATTTCTTGTGCCAATCCAAAATCCGGCCCACGAACGGCGAGATCAACTGCACTCCGGCTTCCGCGCAAGCGACGGCCTGGGCAAATGAGAAGAGCAAGGTCAGGTTGCAATGGATGCCCTCGCGGGTCAGTTGTTTGGCGGCCTGAATGCCTTCCCAGGTCGAGGCGACCTTGATCAAGATGCGTTCCTTGGTAATGCCGGCCTTCTCGTAATAGCCGATCAGCGTCCGCGCTTTCTCAATCGAGCTGGGCAGGTCGAAGCTCAGCCGCGCGTCCACTTCGGTCGAAACGCGGTGCGAGACGATTTTCAGAATCTCGACGCCAAAGGCCACCGCGAGTTTGTCGAGCACGATCTCGAGGGTCTTGCTCGCTGGAGCGGAGCCTTGCTTGGCGTCGGCCAGGACGCGATCCACGATCTCGTGGTATTCGGGCATCTGGGCGGCCTTGAACAGGAGGCTGGGATTGGTCGTGGCGTCGCGCGGCTGGTATTTCCGGATGCTCTCAAAGTCGCCGGTGTCAGCGACGATAATGCTGTGCTGTTTGAGTTCGCTTAAGAGATTGCTCGTGGCACTCATAGTCTTGTCGCTTTGTTAACTTGCGGTTTAGCTTAGCTCGCCCCTGGTTCCTGTGTATGCGCCTGCTCGTCTCGCGGGCGTTTCGGCTTTCGTAACGGAGGCACCCGAACTGCGCGGGTATCTAAATACGCCAGCCGCCCCCTTCACACAAGCAGACAATTTCCGTCTCGGGGACCGCACGCGCCTCGCGTGCCGTGGTCGGCGCCCTCGCCGACCACGCCTCTCCCTTAGGGTCTGTGCAAAAATAACTTCCGGTTTTGGCGGGAGCGCCGCCTGGCCGGATGCAAGGCGCGAGGAGGGAGCATCCCCGTTTTGGGGCTGTGACCGACGAGCAACGCCGCAGCCGGCCATGCCCCGCCTGGCCCCGGAGGGCTGGGGCGATTTCGCTTTCTGGCTTCGTTTCTCCTCAGTCGCAGAGCCCTGGCTATGCTCCTTCGTCGTGCCTCGCCAGAAAGCGAAATCGCCTCCAGCAAAACCGGAATTTATTTTTGCACAGACCCTTAGATGAACGTTTCCCCGGTAGGGCGAGCCCGTCCCGGCGAGCCGCCTCCAACGTGTTCCCAATACGCCGGCCACGGCTCGCCGGGACGGGCTCGCCCTACCGGGGTCAAACTGAGAATTGCTGGCCCAGGCAACGCTTTTGACAAAGCGGGCCGGCTTCAGTATTCGGATGTTGTGCGATCCAACGAATCCAAGTTCCCGCCAAATTCCATCCTCACCGCCGCGGCAATTGCCGGCGCCGTTCTGAGCACCGTGCTTCGCGCCGAGCCGCCACTGCCACAGGTCGAACGCCTCAGGACCAGCCCGGTCCTCCAGCATCTCAAGCCCAACCCCATGCCGGTGCCGCCGCGCACGCCGCCGGAGCAGACGGTCGCGCAGATGTATTTGCCGGAGGGCTTCCGCGCCGAACTGGTCGTGGCCGAGCCGGATTTGCACCAGCCGGTCGCGTTCGCTTTCGATGAGCGCGGCTGCATCTGGGCTGCGGAGGCTTACTCGTACCCGGCGAAGCGGCCCGCCGGACAAGGCCTCGACAAGATCGTGATCTTCGAGGACCGCGAAGGGGACGGCAAATTCGAGACGCGCAAAGTTTTTGCCGAGGGCTTGAATCTAGTCTCCGGTTTTGAGGTGGGTTATGGCGGCGTGTGGGTGGGCGCGGCGCCGGAGCTGTTGTTCATTCCCGACCGCGATCGCGACGACGTTCCAGACGGCCCGCCGCAAGTGTTGCTCGATGGCTTTGGCTATCAGGACACGCACGAGTGTTTGAACAGTTTTCTCTGGGGACCGGACGGCTGGCTTTATGGAAATCAAGGCGTGTTCAACACCGCGCACATCGGCAAGCCGGGCGCGCCGGACTCGCGGCGAACCGAATTGCGCGCGGGGGTGTGGCGGTATCATCCGGTCACGCGTCAGTTCGAGGTGTTCGCGCACGGCGGGAGCAATCAATGGGGACTCGATTACGATGAGCGCGGCCAACTGTTCATGACGCACTGCCGCAGCTACTGGGGTCGCGGCGGCACCACGCACGTCGTCCAGGGCGGGCATTACTGGAATCAGGCCAACGCGAATCACGCGCCGTTCATCATCGCCAATCCGCCGGAGGATTTTCCCGGCTACCGCAACTACCTGCTCGCCTCGGCCCGTTACGATCACGGCGCGGGAGGCGCGGGCGTGCGCGGCAGCGACGCGATTTACGGCGGGCATTCCCACGTCGGCACGATGATTTATCTGGGCGACAACTGGCCGGACGAATTTCGCGGGCACCTGTTCACCCACAACCTCGGCGGCCACCAGATCAATCATCAAGTCAACAAACGGCTCGGCTCCGGGTTCGAGACCGTCCACGCGGGCCGCGACCAATTCTTTTGCAGCGATCCAAAATATGTCGCGGTGGATTTGCAGTATGGCCCGGACGGGGCGGTCTATACCATCGACTGGTACGACCAGCAGCATTGCCACAATCCGAACACGGAACGCTGGGACCGAGGAAACGGCCGCATCTATCGCATCCAATACGACGCGACCTACAAGCCGAAGAAAGTAAACCTCGCCGCAATGACTGACCTGGAACTGGTCGGACTGCTGCGGCACAAGAACGCGTGGTTCGCACGGATGGCGCAGCGGCTCTTGCACGAGCGCTATGTCAACTCGCTTCCCAAAGATCCGCAAGCTATCGAACGCATCGTCGAGCTGGCCAAGACTGACCCGTCGCCGGCGCAGCGGCTACGGGGTCTCTGGGCGGCAAACGCGGTGGGCCGATTTTCCCTCGAACTTTCCCAAGCGGCGTGGAAGGACCCGGATGAATTTGTGCGCGCGTGGGCCGTTCGACTCTGGACCGATCGCGAGATGAAACCTGTGGTGGAGCGCGAGTTGGTTCGCCTGGCGAATGAGGATGCGTCGCCTGTGGTTCGCCTGCACCTCGCTGCGGCGATTCAGCGAGTCGGTGACAAGCCTGCGTGGCAAATCGCGGAAGCCCTGGCGCGACGCGGCGAAGATCGCGAGGACCGAAACTTGCCTTTCCTTCTCTGGCATGGAATCGCCGCCCGGATGCCGAAAAATCCCGACCGTGCTTTCGCCATCGCCGCGAAGTCGCCCTTGCCTGAACTTGGCGATTACATCTACTGGTATGCCGCCACGTTCGGAGGCAAAGCGTTGAATCGCGTCGTCGCCTCGCTCGAAAAACTCCAGGGCGACGCGTTGCGGCGGCGCTTGATCGGAATCGCGCTGGCGATGGAAACGCAGCCGAACGTGCCGATGCCGGCAGCCTGGCGCAGAGTGGCGCCGAAACTCTACACGAGCGACGATCCGCGCGCGCACCGCCAGGCGGAACGGCTTGCGGCGGTTTTTGGCGACGCATCCCTGTTTCCGCGTCTCCGCGAAATTCTGGCCGACGCAAACGCAGATGCCGAGTGGCGCCGGCACGCATTCGCCGTCTTGAGCCGCGCGCAAGATCGCGCGTCGCTGCCGGCATTTCTGCGTTTGCTCGACGGCGCCAGTTTGCGCGCCCAGGCCCTCAATCTCCTCGCCCGCTTCGACGCGCCGGAAATTCCGGAAGCCATCCTGCGGCGGTTCGAAACGTTTTCCATTCCCGAACGGGCCGCCGCGATGAACGCGCTGACTCGCCGTCCCTCGTTCGCACTCGCTTTGCTGGATGCGGTCGCCTCGGGCCAGTTCAAGCGCGAGCAACTGTCCGCTTTCCATGTCCGCCAGCTTACGGATTTGCGCAACGCGGAAGTGGACCAGCGCGTCGGCGCGGTCTGGGGCAGGATTCAACAAAGTCCGGGAGAGAAACAGTTGGAGATCGCGCGGCAGGAGAAGATTTTCAATGAAGCGCCGCTCTGGGCTTACGACGCAGGCGCGGGTCGGCAGCATTTCCAGAAACTCTGCGCGCAATGTCATGTCCTTCGCGGCGAAGGCACGCGCGTCGGCCCCGAACTCACCAGCGCGGGCAAGAATGGAATCCGCTATTTTTTGGAGAACGTGATCGATCCCGACGCCGTGGTGGGGACGGATTTTCAAGTGACCACGATCGAGACCAAAGCCGGCGACACCGTCTCGGGCCTGCTCATCAACGAATCCCCGAGCGCGCTCACGATCCGGACCACCACGGACCAGGTCGTGGTCTCCAAAGCAGAAATCGCGCAGAGATCGCCGAGCGAGAAATCGTTGATGCCGGAAGGGCTGCTGGAGTCGCTCAATCCACGCGAACAAATCGAGTTGCTCAAATTCCTGACGAACAATTGAAATCGGGGGGCGATGGACGCGCCGACGCCAGTGGAGGCCCTAGCTGGCTGGGTGGAGGGGGCTACCAGCCCGCCTCGCGCGGCAACCTGCCGCGTGAAAGGTCGCGGGTAATTCCTTGCGATCCGTCCGGGACTGATCCGCGACCGTTCCGTTCGGCTGGAATGTCAACTCGGTCTCATTCGGCTGCTGTGCAGCTACCGGCGGAACTAACAGCTCCAGCCCCAAAAGCATTCCGAATGTCAGGCTTGCGTTCACTCAGCGCGGACTTTCCATGAACATGGCGGTAGGGCGAGCCTGTCCCCAGCGAGCCGAGTCGGACGTGGTCCAGGCACGTCGAGCGGCTCGCCGGGACGGACTCGCCCTACCGGGTTCATGGGGAGAGAGCAGGTCCGTAAGGGAAAGGAGGCTTTCCATGAGCTTATTCATTTCGGACTGGCCGGCCTGAACCTGGTGAAATGAATGGGACTGGCTCCGGGGGCAGTAGAGGGAGATAGATGTTCAGTTTATCCAACCCCAAGGTCGTTTTCGGCCAACATACGGATGATTGGGCCATTTTCGCCAGGGAAGATATCCGCTTTTGAGTTGACGCCGGTGCTAATGGTGGAGGCAGGCGGCAACACTCGGCCCACTTTGAGCGGCCTCCACCTGTCGGATAAGGTGGAATACTTGGCGCTCGCGCGAACATCTCGAACGATGGCGTGGCCGTCTTCACCCTTCGCAGCACAAATATTGAGCATCGCGGACGCGGTCACCGCGTGGCGATCCATTTTGGAAGGCATCCAGGTGATCTCATAGACTTTGCAGAGGCATCTGGCCTTCGCCTTGGCACAACACCACCTGCGCCGGATTGATCGCTTTGTATTGAGCCTTGTTCCCCGTGATCTCAAACGCCTCCGGCACCGCTTCGATCCCGTGCAGCGTGTGCGTGATGACCGGCTTCAAACGCACTCGCCCCGACGCCGCCAGCCTCACCGTGTGCTCCAGATGCGCGCGCGTGCTGATGTCGGGGAAAAGGTAGCGCAAGCTTCGTTCGCGCAGGAGATCGACATCGAGCTCGATCGGTTGGCCGAACCACGAAACTCCGATCAGCTTGCCGCCCGATCGCACCACTCCCATGGCTTGCATCAGCGAAGTCGTGCCGGACAAACCTTGCTTGGGGCTGCCGCCCGCGCACTCAAAAACCACGTCCACGCCGATCCCACCGGTCAACTCGCGAATCGCGGCGACGGCGTCGCAAGCATTTGGGCTAATCGCCTGGTCTGCGCCGAGCTCTCTCGAGATTCGGCACGCCTCTTCGCGCACGTCCACGGTGAAAACCTTGCCGGCGCCGGACACGCGCGCGATTTGCAGGCATTCGAGTCCCATGCTGCCCTGCCCGAAGATCGCGACGGACTGGCCCATGCGAATCTCAGCCGTTTCCACGGCGGCGACACTGTCGCTCAGCGATTGCAGGCAAGCCGCTTCTTGATCCGAAATCCGGTCGTCCAATTTGACGAGAGCGATTTCCGGCAAAAGCGCAAATTCCGCGAAGCAACCCGGAAGCTGGAATCCGATGATCGGCCCGCTGCGGCAGAGATCGCTCTGCGCAGAAAGGCAAAGCGGACAGGCGCCGCACGGGAGCTTGGCGCGCGCGGCGACACGGTCGCCCTTGCGGAATCTTGAGACGCCCGCGCCGGTTTCCAGAATCCGAGCGCAGAATTCGTGGCCGAACAATTGGACCGGAGCTTCGGTTTCCAGCCTTCTTTTGATTTTGTCGAAGGCCAGCGTGCGAATCCCACGGGCCAGTTGCGCCTCCGTGACACTGGGCTGCACGCACAAAACCTGGACGAGCACGTGTCCGGGTTTGCAGCGTGGCACGGGCACCTCTTCCAGCCGCATGTCGTTGAAACCGTAGAAAAGCCAGGCTTTCATGCGGACGCAACTGGGGAGCATACGCGCCCTCGCGTGTCTCGACTGGCGCCTCGCCAGTCGGAACGCCGTCGAAACCATCGTGCTGAGTAGGGACTGTTCGCTCCGATTGAATGCGGTCGGCGAGGGCGCCGACCGCGGCACGCGAGGGCGCGGGCGCTCCTCATTTCAACTTCGATGCATGGATAAAACCCGCGCATCATGCAAGAACCTCCTTTACGACACGCCCGTGCACATCCGTCAGCCGGAAGTCGCGGCCGGCGTAGCGATACGTCAGTTTCTCGTGGTCGAGGCCGAGCAGCGCCAGCAGGGTCGCGTGCAAATCGTGGACGTGAACTTTGTCCTTCGCGGCGAAGTAGCCGTAATCGTCGGTCTCGCCAAAGCTGAAACCGCGCTTCACGCCGCCGCCCGCCAGCCACATCGTGTAGCCATGCGGATTATGGTCGCGGCCATCGCCGTTCAATTCTGTCACCGGCGTGCGGCCGAATTCACCGCCCCAGAGCACAAGCGTGTCGTCGAGCAACCCGCGGGCTTTGAGGTCAATGAGGAGGGCGGCGATCGGCTGGTCCACCTCGCGGGCGTTCTTGGCGTGGTCGCGGGTCAGGTCACTGTGCTGGTCCCACTTGTAACTGTGCGTGGCTTGAACGAAGCGCACTCCGGCCTCGGCAAAGCGCCGCGCCATCAGGCATTGCCGCCCGAAATTCGCCGTCACCGGATCGTCCAGGCCGTAGAGCTTTTTCGTGGCCTCGCTTTCGCCGCGGAGGTCCTGAAGTTCCGGGGCAGCCATTTGCATGCGGAACGCAAGTTCGAACGAATTGATTCGCGCTTCCAGGGCCGAATCCGGGCCGGTGTCCGCAAGCCTTCGCTCGTTCATTTCGCGCAACAGATCGAGTTCGAGCCGCTGGAGATCGAGCGGCGTGTCGTTGGCGTTTTTGATGAACGGAATTTGCGCTTGAGCCGATGGTGTGCCCGCGTTGCCCAGCGCCGTTGCCTGGTGAATCGCCGGCAAGAAGGCCGAGCTATAGGCATTCACGCCCCCGTGCGATAACGTCGGACAAATCGTGATGAAGCTGGGGAGATCGCGGTTCTCGGTGCCGAGCCCATAGCTCACCCACGAACCCAGGCTGGGCCGAACGAAGGTGTCGCTGCCCGTGTGCAATTCCAGCAGCGCGCCGCCGTGGCGCGAGTTCGATCCGTGCATGCCTCTGAGGAAACAAATCTCGTCGGCACACCGCGCCACATTCGGAAACAGTTCGCTGGCCCACGCGCCGCCCTGGCCGTGTTGGCGGAATTTCCAGGGCGACTTTAGCAAGTGGCTCGTCTGTGACGAGAAGACGCGCGGCTTGGGAAATGGCAGCGGCTTGCCGTGGTCGCGCTCCAGCAGCGGCTTGTAATCGAAGGTATCGACCTGCGACGGCCCACCATGCATGAACAAGAAGATGACGCGCCGGGCGCGGGCCGGGAAGAGCGGCGCCTGGGGAGCGAGAGGGTTCGTCGGAGCGTGGGAGCGTGGGAGCGTGGGAGCGTTCGCCGCGCTGAGGCGTTGTTCGCCAAGCAAACTCGCGAGGGCCAGATAGCCGAAGCCAGCCGCAGAGACGCGCAACATCTCGCGGCGCGTGAAGACCGGTGTGAATTGGTGACAGCCGCAGGGTTTCATGAGTGACTGCTTTGCTTGGTGACAGGAGCAGTAACCGTGAACCCACCCCTTCCCCTCCCGGGAGGGGAGCAGAGTTTCCTGCGCCAGTTGCATGTTTCCCCTCCTGGGAGGGGCGAAGGGGTGGGTTTCATTGGCGGTTTACTCCACATAAATAAACTCGTTCGATGCCAGCACGACCCGGGCGAGACTTTGCCAGGCATTGACGCGGCTTGTCTCGGACGACACTCCCCGATCGGCCGATTTCGCCGCGTACCGATCCAGATACTTCAGCGCCGCGGTCCGTTCCGGTTCGGTCGGAGATCGGCTCAAGGCGGTGCGATAGAGTTTCTCCAGCCGCGCCGAATCGTCGCGTAAATTCCCGGCCAGCAAGTAATCCCTTGGTAAAGGTTGGTGGAGCGAGGCTCCTGCCGAGCCATGCGTCGATGGCGATTGGCTCGCGAGGACGCTCGTCCCACCTTCACCGGCGGAATACGCCAGCAACGTATCAGCCAGCCGCCGGGAAGCGTCGGCGACCAGTTTGCTGTTCATCATGAACAGCGCCTGCGGCGCGACCGTCGTCTGATCGCGATGGCCGTTGAGCGTGCTCGGATCGGCAAAGTCGAAAATCTGGAAAACGTTGTAGAGCGCGCTGCGAATCACAGGCAAATAAACTGAACGGAGTGGCTGAACGAAGAGTGCGCTGTCAAGCTTGCTGGCAGTGCTGGTGACGTACGCGCGATTCGAGACCGTCAAGAGCGACCCACCCATTTTCAAGTCCAGACCGCCGCTGACGTAGAGAATAGAGTCTCGAATCGCTTCGGCTTCAAGGCGGCGGCGTGGGAAATGGCTGAGAAGTCGGTTTTCGGGGTCGAGCGTCGCGAGGCGACGGGGGTAATCCCCATTCAGTAACCCGTGATCAGTATTCAGTGAGCGCCAATCAATCCCGGTTGTGCGTGAGTAATCAGTATTCAGTTTCCAGTGATCAGCCGGCTGAGCCGGTGCGGACCGACTGACTGAATACCGATTACTGATCACTAAATACTGATCACTGGCCACCGGCCACTGACCACTGACCACTCCCCCTTGCCCCGCTTGCTGGTACACCGCCGAATTCATGACGAGCCGATGCATCGCCTTTACACTCCAGCCGGATTCGACGAACCAGCGCGCCAGCCAGTCGAGCAACTCCGGATGCGTCGGCTTTTCGCCCAGTGTGCCGAAGTTGTCCGGTGACCGCACCAGACCCTCGCCGAAATGTCCGTGCCAGATGCGGTTCACCATGATCCGCGCGGTTAGCGGATGATCGGGGTCGGTCAGCCATTTGGCGAGATGGAGGCGTCCGCTGTCGTTCGTGGAGATCGCCGGACCGGTCGGCGCGCGGATGGAAGAGAGAAAACCGCGCGGCGCCAAATCGCCCTGGCTCAAATAACTGCCCCGAATGTGCACGCGAAGGTTTTGCACGGCGCCATCCGAGACCGCCATGGCTTCGGGCAACACGGGCAAGCTTTGTTCGAAGGATTTCAACGCCGCGCGAGCCTCTTTGAGTTCGGCCGCCTGATTGGTCGTGAAACCGCTCTCCGCATTCTTCGGCAGCTCGAACGGCCCTTTGGGGGCATAGAGAATCTGCCGGAAGGACTCCTGCACCGGATCTGAGAGTTTGTCCGCCTTCGCGCCGTTCGTGGAAGACTTCAGTTGCTGCCACGCCCGATCAGCCTGAGCGAATTGTTCGCCGTAACGTTGGGCCAGTTCTGCAAGCGAGCGTGGAGGGGTCTCTCCGAAAAGAGCCTGCGCGCAGGGTGATTGGTACGCTCCGTTCCCCCTCACCCCGGCCCTCTCCCTTGGGGAGAGGGAGTCACCGTCGGCTGCAGATCGGGTATCTGTTGATTCCGGGAGTTTCTCGCTTTTCCCCGCTTGCGAGGAAAGAAGTGACGGACCGGGAGTGGTTTGAGCCGGAGTCGAGGACAGAATGCCTTTCTCCCTCTCCCCAAGGGAGAGGGCCGGGGTGAGGGGGAGGTGAGCGTCGCCAACCCCAGGCGACTTCGACTCTCCCGAGCGCTCCGCTTGCGCTCGCGCGACCCATTCATGCCACAGCTTCAGTGCGGAGTTGGTGTCCTTCTCCGTCTTTTCCAAATACGCCGCCCATTGCTTCAAGAACTCCGGCCCGAGCGCCGCGTTGGTGGATGCGCCCGGAGTGCTTTCATTCGTCACTTTAGTCCTTTGCTCCCGTAAACGCGGTTCGGTCGCAGCAAGCAGATACTCGGCCGCGCGCGACCGGGCTTCGCGGAGCAACTGCGTATTGGCTTCGGCAATCAACCCGTTGACGCGCCGCTGCTGCTCGTCGATCCGTTTGCGATGCGCCGCGAGCCGCTCGATTTCCTCCGGTCGGCCGAGCGGGCGTTCCTGCCAGCGCGCGACGACCTTGAAGTTATCCATCGTGTGCGTGCTCTTGAAGATGCCGGCCAACGCGTAGTAGTCCCTGGCCGGCACCGGATCATACTTGTGATCGTGGCACCGCGCGCAGCCGACGGTCAGGCCCATGAACGCGCGGCTGGCGGTGTCCAGTTGTTCGTCGACGATGTCCATCTCCATTTTGACCGGGTCGTCCTCGGCGAGCATCTTGGGACCGATGGTCAGAAAACCGGTGGCGATGATCCGCTCGTAATCCCGGGTGGCGCCCGCCGGCGGAAGGAGGTCTCCCGCGAGTTGCTCCAGGATGAACTGGTCGTAAGGTTTGTCGGTGTTGAAGGCGGCGATCACATAATCGCGATATCGCCAGGCGCTGGCGTAAGCGAGGTTTTCGTCCATGCCATTCGAGTCGGCGTAACGCGCGACGTCCAGCCAGTGCCGCCCCCAACGCTCGCCGTAGCGGGGCGACGCCAGCAACCGCTCGATGACTCTGGCGAATGCGTCCGATGATTTGTCCGCCAAAAAGGCATCGACTTCGTCGGGTCTTGGCGGAAGTCCTATGAGGTCGAAGGTCGCGCGTCGAAGCAAGGTGCGTTTGTCAGCGGGCGAAGCCGGGTGCAGTCCGTGCTCTTCGAGTTTGGCGAGAGTGAATCGGTCAATAGCCGTGCGCGGCCACGTAATGTTTTTCACAACGGGGGCGGACGGATTTTCGATGGGCTGGAAGGCCCAATGAGGCTGGGCGTTTGACTCCGCGGCGAGAGGTGAGAGGCTCGTCGCAAACAGACTCACCAGCGCAATCTGGATTGATCTTTCGAGCGACACAAAACCGAGCCGGTAAATATCACCCTGGACCGCGATCCAGGTCAGACGGAGGATCTTCATGCCTTCTCAAAAGTTCTGAGGAAGGCAATAGCTTCCTGTCGCGTGGAGAATGTGGCTTCGATCTTCGCCCCATTGTTGAAACGAACGAGAATCTCAAACATCTCGCGCTGTTCGGCTTCTTCTCCCAACCGGTAGGCCTTCTCTTCTTCGATCAGGTAAGAAATGGCGCTCTTGATGTCGGAGCACTCGACAGTCTGACCTCGTAGAACAGCTAAACGCACCGAGACGACACCGCGAAGCAGTGATGCTTCCAGCTGCGATTGAAACCCCGCCACGCCAGCGGCGTGCAGCCGGTAAAGCGACTTCAAAAACTTGTCTATTGACTCTGACTGCGGCAGTTCCTCCCATTGCGCGATCTTCCGCTGAAATTCCTCCTCACTCGTCACGCGGTCCACGGATGAAGCGTCAATTCCAATCTGCTGGAACGCCTCGATGATGGATTCGTACGGGATGTGAAGGACGGAGAAACCTTTCGATTCAAGCTGCGCCAGCGCATTGCGCGTGAACTCGCCCGAGGGCACCGCGCCGCAGAACGGCTGACTACGTGCGAAGGTCAGCGCGATCGGCAAGACTGCGGCTTCTATTTCCTGGACCTTGTTCTTGGAATGCTTGGTGTATCTGCGCCACGCGGATTCGATGAATGCAACGGGAACACCGAGCTCATCTTCTGTCCCGCCTCGCTCAAGCACGTAGTCCAAGTCGTGACGATTGCCGTAAGAATCCCGCCACATCACTTTTGACAAGTCTCTGCCGCCTTGCTTCGCCCTCGCGCGCCGCGGCTTCTTGAAGTCGAGATATAGTCCGTGCTTATCCGCGATGCTCCTGAGCATGTGGCGAACAAACTGCTCGAAGACGTCACCGATGATTTGTCCCCACCGATGAGCGTAGGATTCAGCCATAGGTCAACCGCGAAGCCACAGATGACCTTCGCACAGCGGCACGCGATGTTTGCGATTCTTCCACTTGGTATTTCGGTCTCGGAGTTTCCGGAAGGTCCACGACTCAAATCCCGCAGCCTGCGCGAGCTTGCCGAGCCAATCGATGACCGGCACGTAAACGCCATAAGGCGCAGAATCGCCAATCACGAAGCAAACCTCACACGGTGATGCGCACACGCGGCGCAGCGCCCGCCACACCTGGGCCAAGTCGAGGAAGTAGCAGGCGATCATGTTGTTGTAGGTCTTCTTGCCGCCCCGCTCCAGCCGTACCGCCGAGAGCTCGCCGCAGACCGGCACAATCTCATCACGGATGGGTGCAAGTTCCGGCGACGCCAGCACGTTGTCCAGATTCACTGAGTTCGGCGGTACGTGCTGCGAGCAGGCGCGGATCAGATGTCTTCTCACCGCCTCCTGTAGATCGCCCCACCCACGAATCTCGCCCATGAACGCCATCTCTAGCCGCGTCGCGTCGGCGTAATCGTAGTTGTTCGCGTAAGGCGGTGACGTAATGACGAGCGTGGCCCAGCCACCCGGAACAGTCCCGCACGTTCGCGCGTCGTCCGCATGCAATTTCGCCAACGGCTTGGCCCGACGCGCCATAAAACGGATGTCACTCGCAATCGTCAGGACTGCGTTGTGCAGCGCGGTTTCAGGAGACGGAGGCGCCGTCTTGCGTCGGCCCGGCAACACGTATTGCCACGGCGCCGTACCCGCTTCGGACGTGACGCGCAAGGCTGACACTAAAGCCATCCAAAGCAACTCCGCTTCGCGCGTGCCATCCTGTTCCTTTTCAACGGCCTGACGGAAGCGATCCAGAAAATCGAGCGTCTCAGGACCGAAACATTTTTGGATGAGTTCCGGGTAATCGTTTGCAGCCTGCGCCGTTCTGGCGAACCGAAACACGCGATCCGCCTTGGCTAGAAACCGCTCCGGGTCGGCGGTGTAAGCAAGTTTGGCCCTGGCGACGCGATGAACAAATGGATGCGCCTCCAACCCGTAAGATTCGACGCCCATCTCGTCACATGCGAGACACGTCGTGCCCGAACCGACGAACGGGTCGAGCACCCGCAGTTCTTGGCCCTTTCGTTCGGCCAGCAACCACTTCACCCACTCCGCCGAAAAGCCCGCACTGTAGCGAAACCAACGGTGAATCGGAAGCCGCAAGTTGTCGAGAAAGTTGGATGTGTGCCCAACTACTTCTAGCGCGGGACGAACTTCATCGGCGTCGTCCGACTCAAACAAGTCGAGAACCGCTTGCTCGTAATCTTCGCGAAGACGCAGCAACACGTTATCGGCTCCCTGTCCCGGTGGATATTTCAGCGATTCTGCCATGCGTTCGGCCGATGTTGTTCCTTGATTCTTTCGCCTTCATGCCATTTCGAGTTACGTGAGGTCTTCTTGGCAAGCATCTTCCTGTATTGCCGAAATTTCGCTTGGAGTTGCATAGGTTCGCGGCGGAACGGGATGCACCTATCTCTTTTCTTAGCCGCTCCTCGGAGCGATTCCTTGTGCCTCTTCGCCGTGAACGAGCGAACGATTTGGTTCAAGACAGCCACTGCGATCTTCGTGAACTCGTAGTCGTTCATTTGCCGAACGTTTTACCAGGGTTCAGGAGCAAGCGCCGCAAGAAATTGTCGCTTCGGCCGCTTTCACGCCCTGCTTTGTCAGCGCCTTTCTGGACGAACTCGCGGGACTTTTCTTGCATTTCTTGGCGCCGGGCTTCTTCCCCGCGTAGTCAGCTTTGGCTGCGACCAGAATGCGCCCACCCTCGGTCGTACTTCTTCAATACGCTGCTATGCTCTTACACCTCAGCCAGCGGTTCCGGCGCGTCGCCGAACTTGCCGAGGCGCACGTCCATCTTGTCCATCATCGAAAGATAAAGGCGGCACATCTGGCGCTCCGGTTTCTCTTTGAAATCCAGCACGCGGCCGCCTTTGACGCGGCCGCCCGCGCCTCCCAGCATCACGACCGGTAACTGCGTCGCGTCATGGCTGCCGGTCAGCATGCTCGACAGGAAGAGGAGCATCGTATTGTCGAGCGCCGTGCGTTCGCTTTCTTGAATGGCGTCGAGCTTGCGCGCGATGTACGCGACTTGCTCCAGGAAAAACTGGTTCACCTTCAGCCAGTCCGAGGTGTCCGAGTGCGAGAGCAGATGGTGAATCATGTAATCCACACCGAGGTTCGGGAAGCGCAACGAAGAATGGTCGTTGTTCAACTTGAGCGTGCAAATGCGCGTCGTGTCGGTCTGGAACGCGAGCACCAGAATGTCGCACATCAAGCGCATGTGCTCGCCGATGTCCTGCGGGATGCCGTCCGGCGGGCGCGGGATGTTCGGCTGCGCCAGCGTCGGGCGCCAGCCCTGCAACTCGCCCTTCTGGCCGGCTTGCTCGATGCGTTGCTCCACGTCGCGAACGGAGTCGAGGTATTCGTCGAGCTTGCGCCGGTCCGTGGTGCTGATGTGGCGCCGGAGGTCGTTCGCGTCAGCGAGAACCGCGTCGAGCACGCTTTTGTCGCCGCGTTGCGCCTCGTCCTTGAAGAGCCGGTCAAAGGCGAGCGCAGGATAAATCTCCAGCGGCGTCGGCGTAGTCGGCGAGGTCCACGAGATGTGCGAACTGTAAAGCATCGAATAGTTTTTGTGCACGGACGGATTCGATTTCTCGCAACCGAGCACGAGGCTCGGCACTTTGGTCGAGTGCCCGTAACGCTGCGCCAGCAATTGATCGATGCTGGTGCCGGATCGAATCTCGCCGCCCGAGGCCAGCGGCGCGCCGGAAAGCAGATTCCCCGTCTGGGAACTGTGGATGTTGCCCTTGAGGGCCTCGGCATTGTAGAGGCCGCGGATGAAGAGCATCTTTTCGCGGAAGTCAGTGAGCGGCGCGAGGACCTTGCCCAGTTCCATGTTCTTGCCTTCGCCCTTTGCCCACCATTCCTTGCTGTGAAATCCGTTCCCAGCGAAAAGGACTGCCAAGCGCACGGGGGCCTCGCTGGCGGGCCTGGTCACCGTGGGCGTGTCGCCCCAGACGTTGAGCGATTCCAGCCAGGGCAGCGCCATGGTGACGCCGACCCCGCGGAGAAACGTGCGACGGGAGAATTGGTGTGTGGTCATAAGCGTAATTTGGTGCTCGCTTAATAATGCTCCCGACGCAGGTGGGCCGCAAGTTTTTCGAGGACCTTGAAACGCTTGATTTATATTTGAGCGCGCTGGCGCACTGGCGAAGATAATCGGCAAAAAGTCGTTGATTCCTTAAACTTACGGGCATGAAACTCGACGAACTTCTTCCCGTTCTTCACAAGCTGCCCCGCGCCGACAAATATCGAGCGGTTCAATTCCTGACTACGGAACTGGCGCAGGCTGAAGGAGGCCTGCTGCAAGGCGCGGAGTATCCCGTATGGTCCCCCTTTGAGGCGCACGACGCTGCCGCTACCCTGACTCAATACCTACGCGACGAAACGCAACTCAACTGAGTCATGGCTGCCCGCTTTGCCTACCTGCCGATTGCTTCAGGGCGTGGCGATGCCGCGCTCATGCCGGTTGTGCCGCTGCAACTGCGATTCAAGGACAATGAACCGATGCAGGTCCACGGACTGCTCGACTCTGGTGCGACGGTCAACGTGCTCCCGTACGGACTTGGCGTGCGGCTTGGCGCGGTGTGGGAAGCCCAAACGACCCGCGTAACGCTTGCAGGAAACCTAGCCGCGCAGGAGGCGCGCGCCTTGCTGGTCGAAGCGCAGGTGAGTAACTTCCCACTGGTGTCGCTCGTCTTCGCGTGTACCCGCTCCGAAAATGTACCCTTGCTGTTGGGGCAGGTGAATTTCTTCGAAGAGTTCGATGTTTGCTTCCACCGCTCCCGACGGCAGTTCGAGATTGAACCTGCGCGCAGATGAAAAACGCCCTGCGGGCTCCGAATTCACTCCTCCGCCGTGAATTCGCGGCCTCGAATCTCTCGGAATTGCCGGCTCCGGACGATCGACTCGACGGCCATGACAATCCGATAATCGTTTGATTTCAAACGCGCCTGGATTTCCGTGAGCAACGGTTCGTCTGACAACTGCACGCCGCGCCCCAGCGCGTAGCCGAGCAGTTTCCGGCAGAATTGTCGGAGAAAGGCATCGCGGCGCTGGGTCAACAAATACTGGCGCAAGCCATCGATGCCGTTGAACTCCGCACCATCCATCGCTTTTACACGGGTGTCGATGGGGCGATCCCCCAGGTCCTTCTCGCGGCGGCGGCCGATGGCGTCGAAACTTTCGAGCGCGTAGCCGTACGGGTCGATGCGCGCGTGGCAGCGAAGACAATTCGGGTCGGAGGTGTGCTTCTCGACAAGTTGCCTCACGGTCAAACCTTCCGTGGCGGTTTCGTCTTCCGGCAGACGCGGCACTTCTTTGGGCGGGCGCGGGAGTTTTTCGCCGAGCAACACTTCCACGAGCCAGTTGCCGCGCAAGATTGGGCTGGTGCGCGAGGCGCCGGATTGTTTCGCCAGCGTCGCGGAAAGTCCGAGAATGCCGCCGCGCGAGAATTTCTTCACGCCTTCCACGCGCCGCCAGTCCGCGCCCATCACGCCGGGAATTTCGTAGTGCCGGGCCAGGGCCTCGTTCAAAAAAGTGTAATCGGCGTCCAGGATGTCCAGGACGGAGCCGTTGCGCTGGAACAAATCCGTGAAGAACTGGATTGGCTCTTCATACATTGCGCCGCGCAAATCGGCGAACGTCGGGAAATGCCGTTCGCTCTTTTCGTCCAATTCATCGAACGCGTAAACGTGCAGCCATTGGCAGGCGAACTCCGTGGCCAGCCTGCGCGCGCGCGGGTCCCGCAACATGCGCCGGGCTTGCGCCGCCAGCACGTCCGGATCGCGTAAGCGGCCGGCCGCGGCCACCTGGCGCAATTCCGCATCCGGCATCGTGGACCAGAGAAAATAGCTGAGCCGGCTGGCCAATTCCCAATCTGAAACCGGCGACGGTTCCACGCCGGGGCCAGGCTTCTCCAATCGATACAAGAAAGCCGGCGAGACGAGCACACGCGCCAGCGTGAGACGAACCGCTTCCTCGTGGGGCAACTCCTGCTCGCGCAACTTCTGGTAGAGAGCGCGCAATTCGGATTTCTCCGTTTCCGCCAATGGACGGCGATACGCGCGGTCGGCGAACTCGATCACGGCTTCGACGTGCTTCGGCTGCGTTTCGAGGAGCAACTGGCGGAAGGCGGCGGCGCGGTCCTGGATGGGCTTGCGGAGCGGCTCGAAGACTTTCGGGTCGGCGTCCTGCGTCGCGTATTGCCAGAGTTGTTCGAAGGCGTCCACGAGCGTGAGCGCGTCGTGGCTCACGTAGTGCAAGTCGTCCCAGAGCCCATTGAGCTTCGCGGTCTGCGCGTCGTCGAGCATCAACCGGCGCAAGTGTTCGTCCTCGCGATAAAAAAGCGTGAGCGTCACGACTTCATCCACGGGCACGATCTTCGTGTAGCAAAGCGCCGCAGGGAAGATTGTGCGGAACGCGTTGAAATCCGCTTCGATGCGGCGGCGCGCCTGGCTGCCTTCGTTGACGACGATGGGCGTGGCGTGGGAAGTCCGCCGGTTATTCGACGTCCACATGCCGTTGACTTGCGCCACGGTCAGCTCGCTCGGCAGCAAACCCAATTCGCGCTCGGGTTTCATCGTGAGCGCCTGCAGTTGAACGCTGCCTTCCGCGCCCGTATCGGAATGAAGTCTTCCCGTGGTTACAAATTCGCAGCCTTCGACAAGATCAGCCGGCAAGCGAATCTCAAGGACTGAAGGCGCCTGGAGGCAAAGGCTCGCGGAGTCGATGGATTGGCCGTTGGGGTGGCGGCCAAAGAACGCTGGAGCGAGAGACCATTCGCCGTTCTCGATTTCGGATTTCGGATTTCGGATTTCGGATTTTTGGCTGCGTTCCCGCTCACCCCGGCCCTCTCCCGCTGGGAGAGGGAGTGTCGTGTTCCGCGATGTGGCAGGGCTGGACGGGTCTGGATTGTTGGAAGCCGGCCTGCGCTTCTCCCTCTCCCCTGGGGCCCCTGGGGAGAGGGCTGGAGTGAGGCGGAAGGGCGCATCCGTTTTCGTGGAAGCCGAAGTGCTCGCCGAGTTTGCAGTTCCCCGGATTATCCCGCTGAACAGTGGCCCACTCAGGGAAGCCAATTGTCGATAAAGCGCCGCATCCGGACTGTCCTTGCTCTCCGGCGGTCCGGAGGTGAGCAAGCGCTGTAAGTCCTCGGCTAACTTCTGCTTTTCCTCCGTGCGCTCCGAAGATTGCCAACGCGCCAGCAAAGAACCGGCGGGAATCACCGGTCCCAACTCGTTGCCGCCCTGATCAGGCTCGGTGTAGAAGTGCCAGATCCCCTCATTGCCGAAACGGTCGGCGTGCGGGTTGCCCGCGGTCACGTCATCCGACACATCGCGCGCCAGGTTCCATTCACGCCCGCCTTCCCCGGTCGGAGAAAGGGACAAGTCGATCCCCGTCAGGTCGCAGGAGTGATTTCCATCGCGCGGGCCGATCAACAAGGACACAAGATCGCCGGTCTGCACCGCGATTCTCTCAATCGGGCCAACTTTGCCTTCTTTGCTGCCTTGAGCGAAGCCACTGACGAGCCGCTGCCGCGTGCTGCCGCGACGCAGTTCCAGCGACCACGTGACGCCGTTGCCGCACTCCGGATGCGCGTGCGTCACTTTTCCTTCCACGCGCAAGGATGTGGCGACTGGACTGCGCCAGCCGACTGCGGCCTGCAACTTCGGGGACGGATGCACGGCCACGCTGCGCGGTTTCATGTTGCCCGGAATTCGCACGTGTTGATCCGAAGAATTGGCCACCAGGAGCGGCGTGCTGTGGCTGCCCCAGCCTTTGACGAAGTCGTAACCCGCGGAGCTTGCGATGGTGTTCGTGAAGTAGGAATCGATCTTCGCTGCGCCGGGTGAACCGAGGCCCAGGAAATCGAGCCAGGCCCCCAGCACGTCGGCCGCGACGCCATGCCGGCTCGCCAACTCCGAGACGTCGAACTTTGTCGCCGTGCCGCTGACTTCCGCCGCAGCCATCAGACATTTCGCGGCGCTGGCAAACACTCGTTCCCGTTGCTGGGCCAGTTCGCGGCTGACCTCGCGCACGTCGCGGAGCAGCAAGTTCGGCCGTCCAGGCGCGACCAGCCGCGGCTGTTCCCAGACCACGAAATCATGGTCGTTCCCATCGCCGGCATCGGCCGCGACCAGATAGAGCGTGACTTCATTGCGGTTCGTGACGGTGGGAATCTTGATCCGAATTTCCTCTTTCGCCGTGAGCGGGTTGACTGGTTCCATCCAGGCTTTGGGGCCGCCCGCTTTCCCGATGTGGCCGACGCTGGCGAATCTCCAGAGCACGTTTTGCCACCGGGCGAACTCAGAGGCCAGGGCCGCTGCGCTGCCCGGTTTGGCTTCGCGCCAGCGCGCACGAAGCGGGTCAAGCAGCAGCGAAGATTGCCTGTCATTCAAGGTGACCCAAAGGTCACGAAGATACTTGGCGCTTAAACCGCGTTTGGCGGCGACTGACGAGGTCAAGCCTGCTTCTGCTTTGGCGCTCCGTTCCCCCTCACCCCGGCCCTCTCCCTCAGGGAGAGAATTCTCCGAAGCGTTTCGCATCTTGAACCCCTGAACCGATTCTTTAACCACGGATTTCGCGGATTTCGCGGATGGAGGAGCGGATTGATCCGTGTAATCCGTGGTTGAATAGGGTTCGTGGGGAGGGTGAGTCTTCTCCCGGGCAGGGATACGGCCGGCGGCGTTCGGATTTAGAGAAACTGCCCCGCCCAACTCCCTCTCCCTGGGGGAGGCCGGGGTGAGGGGAAAGGACGCATCCGATAAAAGCGCTGCCCTGAGTTCAAATGTCGCCTCCAGATATTTGTCCAGAGGCAGACGCCCGCCTTCGTTGGTGTTGAACTTGATTCCCTGCAAATTGACGGACGAGCCGCCTCGCGTGTCTGTGAACTCAGCATAGAACTCGCGAATCTGCGCGAGGATCTCCTCCGTCCAATCGCGCCGTGTGGTCTTGGGCGAAAACCGAATCCCGTCCGGCAACAACACGGCGTGGCCCGTAATCTCTTTGCCGGCGTCCAGATACTTCCTGAGCAACGCCGGAGACATCACGAGCGAATTGCCGGTGTTCATGAAACCTTCGCCCGCCGCGCCATCGACGGGGAACTCGCGCGCCGGATCCAGCGAATCGACGCCCGTCAAATCGCGGATCGTGTAACTGTATTCTCCGTTGGAAAGCCGGCGCAGCACCACGGGGCCCGGATCGCCCGCGCGCGAGCGTGCGATGTCATCAAGCACAGCTCGCACCCAATGAGACAATCGTTCGCGTTGCGCCGGGGTTGGCTGCGGCTTGTCTTTCGGCGGCATCTCATTGTCCGCAAGCTGCTCGGCGACGCGTTGCCAGACTTTCGGATGCCGCTTCACCTCGTCGAGCGACGCAAACCGTTCGAGGTCGAGTTCGCCCTTCTGCTTCTCGGTGGAGTGGCAGCTCAGGCAGAACTCGCCCAGCAAAGGACGGATGCTCTTGTCGAAAAATTGAGGCGTGACGGGAATCTCCGATTGCGCGAAGGCGCCACCGGCAATGGCGGCCAGCGCTAACGGGGCAAGGGAAGCTGCCAGGAAACCACGGACGATCCGAAGAACGCGAAACCCGGCGTTAGTATTGACTCCCGAATGCGCCTGGCGATCTGTCGCTTCCGATCCACACGAGAAATCATCGTTTGGCTTCATGGGATCATCGCGCGGCGCTTTGAACCGGAGGACGGGGCGAATTCGTGCCGTGTGGGAAAAGCCCCCGTAACAAGCTCGATCCTGGCACGCATCGGAACCGAAGTATAAAGCGAGAGGATGGACCGTCAAACCCGATAATCCGCGAACTGCGCCTCCAGCTTTGTCGTCAGGCGCTTCATCTTTTGCTCAAAGACCGGCCTTCGTTTCGAAATCCAGCGCAGTCGTTGCGCGTAGCCACAAATCAAAACAGACTTTTAAGTTGCGCTGGCGGACGGAAGCGGCCTGTAGCATTCTCTGGACGACATGCACAGGAAACCCGCCAGCGCAAAGATTCAGGCGTTGTTCAGAAAATTGCAGGCATTGGTCGAGCGAGGCGTGGGCGGGGAAAAGGCCGTCGCTCAGCGCAAACTGGCGCGTCTCACGGCGCGATACGACCTGAGCGTCCCCGCGACGAACGACACCCCGGACTTGTTCTCCGGCAGATTTGCCAATTCGTCCGCGGCCAGACGGATTTATTCCTTCGAGAGCAATGAGCTGGATGTTGCCAACGCGGTGAAATGGGCGATTGAATCGGCAACCAGAATCCGTTGCGTCCATAAGGGGGCGGATCTTCTGGCCGAGGCGACCCCCGCAACGGCGCGAAAGTTGGTCGAAATCTCCGATCACATCGCGAATAGTTTTCGGGCGTTGTTGGCCAGATTTGGCAAGCTTCATGGCGTTAGCCTTGCGGATCGAAGCGCCTTTCTCCTGGGGTTGTATGACGGGATGATGAACGAAACCCGGAGCGCCGGACAACGATTGCCGGGTCGATTCCACAGCGCGAAGAGGGGAAGAACCAGGAAGTCGCCGGCCAGCGATGCTTCGGGCGTCAATGTTCATCCGTATGCGATTGCGGTCGAGCTCGGCAAACAAATCCGTTTCTCGGTGCCTTTGGACCAAATCACCGCGGAGCTGGAAGTCATGGCGACGAAGTACCTGGCTCAGAGCTAAACCCGGAGGGCAGCCAACGAAGAAGATGAAGTCTGTGTTGCCTTTTGTTCGAAACTCCTGAACCACGGGAGCCTTGAGCGGCGGCGCTGCCTTGCCTATCCTGCTCCCACATTTGAAAAAGCCATCCAACAAGTCCAGGAAACTGGCGCGTCGTGAGGAGAAGCAAACCATGAAAATGAACCGCAGGAGTTTTCTCGCCGCCGGCAGCGCGACCGGAGCGCTGGCCGCCATGCCCGAAGCCCTGGCGCAATGGCAGCCCAGCCCGCGTTACCCCGATCCGCTGTTCAAAATCATCGATCCAGGCTTCGCGAAGTATCGGGTGAACCTCGCCAAAGTGGAAAAGATCGCTTCCGGCATGCGGTGGTGCGAAGGGCCGGTCTGGTTCGGCGATGGCCGCTACTTGATCTGGAGCGACATTCCCAACAACCGCATCATGCGCTGGGACGAGGAGACCGGCGCCGTCAGCGTTTTCCGCAAACCGTCGAACAACGCTAACGGCAACACGCGCGATCGCCAGGGCCGTTTGCTCACGTGCGAGCACGACGCGCGGCGCGTCACGCGCACCGAGTATGACGGCGCGATTACCGTGATCGCGGACCGTTACGACGGCAAGCCGCTGAATTCGCCGAACGACATCGTGTGCAAATCCGACGGCTCAATCTGGTTCACCGACCCGCCGTTTGGCATCCTGAGTTACTACGAAGGACACCTGGCTCGACCGGAATTGCCCACGAACGTGTACCGCTGGGATCCGAAGTCCGAGAAACTGACCGTCGTGGCAGGCGACATCAATCGCCCCAACGGCCTGGCATTCTCGCCGGACGAATCCAAGCTCTACATTGTCGAGGCCGGGGCCAGTCCGCGCGTGATCCGCGCTTACGACGCGACCAGCGGAGGCACACGGTTGTCTGGCGGACGCACGCTGATCACGGCTGAGCCGAACGGCACGCCGGACGGCTTGCGCGTGGACGTCGATGGCAATTTGTGGGTCGGCTGGGGCATGGGGGCGGAGGGATTGGACGGCGTGGCGGTGTTCAACGCGGATGGCAAATTGATTGGCCGCATCGACCTGCCGGAGCGGTGCGCGAACCTGTGTTTCGGGGGGCGTCATCGCAACCGGCTGTTCATGTGTGGGAGCACGTCGATGTTCTCGTTGTTTGTGAACACTCAGGGGTGCGATTAAAACTGTCGGTCAACGAAGTCTTCGCCCTCTCTTCCCGAAGGGGGGGAGGGCTGGGGAGAGGAGGGGCGTTGGATCGGGTCTCATGTTTCCATCGCAGAGTTCGATTGAATCTGGCTCGCGAGGACGCTCGCCCCACCCGGGTTGACGGCTTCTCAGTTAACGACGATGGGGGAGACTCCTGCCGGGCTTTTCTTCGATGGCATTGGCTCGGCAGGAGTCTCGCCCCACCAAGATTGATGAACATTACGCGAGTTGCGCGAATTCAAGTGCAACCGCCAGGGGCCCCGTTACAATGCTTCCATGGACACGAGCATTCGCACGACCTGCACGATGGACTGCCCGGATTCCTGCGCGCTGGAAATCCACGTCGCAGGCGGGCGAATCAAGCGTATCCAGGCCGCCCCGGACGAGTCGAGCAACCATCCCAACACCCAGGGCTTCATTTGTGACAAGATCGGGAAGTTCGATCGCCGCGTCTATCATGAGACCCGGATCCTTCATCCGATGCGGCGCGTGGGACCGAAGGGAGAGGGGCGATTCGAGCGGATTTCCTGGGACGAAGCGATTTCCACAATCGCGTCGAAGTTCCGCGAGATTATCGCGCGTTGGGGCGGCGAAGCCATCTTGCCGTATCATTATGACGGGTCGAATGGCTTGCTGAGCCACGATTTCCTGGATGCCTACCTCTTCGCCAAATTGAGCGCCTCACGGCTGGCCCGCACGCTGTGCGCGGCGCCGGCCAGCGCGGTTGCTTTGGGGATGTATGGCAAGATGCCCGGCGTGGCTTTCCAGGATTATCCGAACGCGCGCGCCATCGTCATCTGGGGCGCCAATCCCAAAGCCTCAAACATTCATCTGGTCCCGTACCTTCGGCAGGCGAAGAAGCGGGGCGCTTTCGTGGCCGTCGTCGATCCCATTCGTAATTTCAACTCCGGCGACGTCGATCTGCACTTGCCGGTTTATCCCGGCGCGGATTTGCCGGTCGCGTTGGCGATGATCCGGCTGTGGAACGAAGCCGGCCGCTTGGATCGCGCGTTCCTCGCTCAAAACGCGGACGGCCTGGAGCCGCTTCTGGCTGCGGCGAACGAATGGTCTCTCGAACGCGCTGCGGCCGCGGCGCGCGTGCCTCCGGGTGACATCGAAAAGCTGGCCCGCGCCTATGCGGTTTCGTCTCCGGCGGTGATCCGAGTCGGCTGGGGCATCGAGCGCAATCAAAACGGCGGGCAGGCATTGGCCGCGGTGATGGCCCTGCCGGCGTTGCTCGGCAAGTTCGGCGTCCGTGGCGGAGGCTACACACTTTCCAACAGCGGCGCGGCGAAGTTGGACACCGCCAAACTCTTCGGCGCGGATTCTCCTCCGACCAAATGGGCGACGCGCGAACTGAACATGAGCCAGTTGGGCCAGTTGCTCACGGACGGTCTCGCGCTGCCGGTGAAATCGCTCTTTGTCTATGACTGCAACCCGGTGGCGACGGCTCCGGACCAGAACGCGATCTTGCGCGGGCTGACGCGCGAGGACCTGTTCACCGTGGTTCATGAACAAGTCATGACGGACACCGCGCGCTTCGCCGACATCTTGCTCCCCGCGGTGACGTTTCTCGAACAACACGAAATCAAGCGGTCTTACGGAAGCTACATCGTCGGCGGAGTGCAACCGGCGATCGAAGCTTGCGGCGAAGCCAGGCCGAACGAGTGGGTGTTCGCACGGTTGGGCCGTGCCCTGGGGTTTTCTGACGAACCGTTCGGCTGGGACACTGCGACGAGCCTGCGGAAGGTCGCGGAGGCACTCAGCCTTTCTGGACAGCCGTGCGATTTCGCGACTGTGAGCCAGGGAGGCGTCCAGCGCTATCCGTTCCCGGGCGGCGGGCCGGTGCAATTCGAGAGTGTGCGTCCCTTGACGGCGGACGGGAGAATCCATCTTACGCCCGGCGCGCTCGGGTCCGCGCCGTTTCAATACTTGCCGGTGAACGATGGCCGATTCCCGCTGGCGCTGGTGAGCGCGTCAAACAACAAGATGATTTCCAGCACGCTGGGCGAGTTCAATTACCCCGAACTCTGGCTTGCAATTCATCCGGCCGACGCCGCCGCGCGCGGAATCGCAGACGGCGATGAGGTGCGGGTGTTCAACGACCTGGGCGAAGTGCACTGTCGCGCGCGCGTCAGCGATCGCCTGCGCGAGGGCGTCTGCGGCATGCCCAAAGGCGCCTGGCGAAAATCTTCACGGAACAGCCAGAGCACCACGGCGCTTTGTCCGCAGCACGTGAACGTGGTGGCCGGCGGCGCGTGTTTCAACGACGCGCGGGTGCAGGTGGAACGCGGTTGACAGGCTGGAAGTCGGCTGAGCCGCAGCTCAGCCCTACCATGAACGGGTAGGGCGGCGCTGCCGCGCCGCAGTTGCATCGGGCTCTACTCCTACTATTTGGCAACCGCGCCGGCTGTGCCGAGGTTACCCGAAGTCTTTCCGTCAGGAGAAAGCTTGGGGTCGGCGGCGGCAATCGCCGGGTCGTTTCTTCCAAGGGAAATGAAATCGGCCAAAATGCGCTTGGTTTCCTTCAGCACCGTATCAACCAACGGCGCTTTTGTTTCGTGCGCCGCATCCTCGTCGTCATCCGTTTTCTTTGGATGGTCCGGGCGGTCGGACTTCTCGGCTGGCTTTGATTGACCCACGGCCGGGGGCAAGCCGGGCTTGTCCGCGAGCGCGAGCGTGATTTCATAGACCGTTTCATTCCCGGGCGGGCGGGCTTTCAATTCTGCCTGGCGAGCTTTGGAGCGGGCTTCGGCGTCCGCCTTTTCTTTGAGCCGTTGTTCCTCGTTCAAAGAAACCGTCCGGTCCGCCAACGCCTTCTTCAATTGCTCGATATCCTCCTTCACGTATTGAAAATCCGGATCGGTTTCGACACGCGCCGACGAGCGTTTCTGAAGCTCCGCCAAATACGGCTGAACCCGGTTGAGCTTTTCGTATTTCGCCGCGGAAATCGTGTCCCAGGGGAGTGCGTTCTCCAGAGCCGATTCGCCGACGTCCGCGTGATTGTTCAGTGAAGGAAGGATGATGTCCGGCGCCACGCCTTTCAACTGCGTGGAAGAGCCGCTGGGCCGATAGAACTTTCGAATGGTGACTTTGACGGCGCCAGGACTGATCGTCGAGCGCCGGAATGCGGCAATCCGCTTGAGATCGATCAATTGCTGCACCGTTCCTTTGCCGTGAGTGGATTTATCGCCCACGACCACAGCGCGCTCGTAATCCTGCAACGCTCCCGCCAGGATTTCCGACGCTGAGGCGCTGAAACGGCTCGTCAGCACCACGAGCGGTCCGTCGTAAAGAACCGATTCGTCTTTGTCCGAATCTACGTGCTTCTGGCCGTCGTGGTCTTTGACCTGGACGACCGGGCCTTCCTTGATGAACAAACCGGTCAAATTGATCGCTTCCTCCAGCGAACCGCCGCCATTTCGGCGCAGGTCCAGAATCACGCCGTCCACGTTCTCGCTGGTTAGTTTCCGCAAGAGCAGCGCTACGTCGCGGGTCGTGCTCTTCCGGGGGCCGTCGTCGTCATCCTTTTTCCCGGTCAAATCCATCTGAGCATAGAACGAAGGCAGATCAATCACGCCGACGCGAACCTGTTTTCCGGTCGTGCCGGGGAAATCGATAATCTTGGCCTTGGCCTCTTGATCTTCCAGTTTGATCTCATCGCGAATCAGACTGACGACTTTGCGGACGGACGGATCGGGCGCGTCGGCCGGGATGATGGTGAGGCGCACTTCGGTGCCTTTGCGGCCGCGAATCATTTCCACCACCTTGTTCAATTTCATCTCGACCACATCGACGGGCTCGTTTGTGCCTTGGGCCACGGCGATGATCCGGTCGTTCTCTTTGAGTTGTTTGCTCTTTTGGGCCGGCCCGTTGGCCACCAGCGATTGAATCTTGCAGTACCCGTCCTCCGAACGGAGCAGCGCGCCGATGCCGGTCAAGGACAGGCTCATGTTGATGTTGAAGGTGTCCAACGAAGATTTCCCCATGTAATCCGTGTGCGGGTCAAACACCTGGGCCACGGCGGAAAGGTAAAGCTCCAACACGTCGTCGCGATCGTAATCCTGGAGCGAGCGCAGCAAGCGCGAATAACGCTTGGTGATCTTCGAGGCGATGTCCTCCGATTTTTCCTTGTTCAGCTTGTCCTGGAGGATTTCGTAGCGGAGGTGCTGCCGCCAGAGTTGTTTGGCTTCGGCCAGGTCTTTGGGGCGGGGGGATTTTTTCCGGTCGAGATTGTAGCGATCCGTGCCGGTGAACTCGAATTTCTCCGTGGCGAGCAGTTCACCGACGTAATCGACGCGCTGGGTCAAACGCTGCAGGAAGCGTGAGAAAATGTGCTGGGCCGGCGTGACGTCGCCCTTCTTCTTGAGCAGTTCGTCCAGGTGAGTGCGGTAGAGCGGATTGAATTCGTCGATGTCCGATTGGAGGAAATGCAGGTGCATGCCATCGAGCATCTCAATGTAGTGATCCAGCGCTTTGCTCGACCGCGCGTCGTCGAGTTCCTCCTGCAAGAAATGGTACTGTTCCAAGACCAGGGGAACGATGCGGGCAATATTGGTCTGGTCGGGTGCGACGTCCAGTCTCTGGACGGGCCGGCGGATCGTCTCGAGGAGCACCTGCCGGTTGGTCGGCGAGAACACCAGGGTCGTGTTTCGGGAAACGTCCGGTTCTTTGGTGGCCGCCGGAGCATCTTGCGCGGGCAGGGCTGTTGTCCAAATGAACGCCAGGAGGGAAACGGCTGCGGTCACGCTGCAACCAACGACGCGAATTCGATTTCTCACGTGTATTCTCAGGATAAATTTTACGCGGCACCCTAACACAGCCCTCTGGAATTACACCTTCTATTTTCTCATTTGGGGATTTATTCTACGTCCAATCTGCCTCACGCGCCCGATGAACACGCTTGGACTGGTTGCCCAACTCTGTTGCGCCTCCTTGCTCGCGCCCCTTCCCGGCCTGCCCGCCGCAACCACGGATTACACGGATAACACGGATAAAAAAGCTTTTAGTTCCGCGAAATCCGTGAAATCCGTGGTCCAAGAATCTGTCCAGTCGAAAGCAATTCACTGGGCGTTCCGCCTTTTGAGCAGGCCGGAATTACCACGAACGAAGAATTCTGACCGGGTGCGAACGCCGGTCGATTCCTTTCTGCTGGCGTCTCTCGAAGAGAACGGCCTCACGTTCTCTCCCGACGCCGATCGCCTGGCCTTCTTGCGGCGCGCTTCTCTGGACCTGATTGGTCTGCCGCCCTCGCCCGAAGAACTCCATTCCTTCCTCACCGACCCGCGACCCGATGCCGAAACGCGATGGATCGATCAATTGCTCGCTTCGCCGCACTTTGGAGAACGCTGGGGCCGCCACTGGCTGGACGCGGCGGGCTACGTCGATGTGCTCGGCGGCGACAACGACGCCGGCACGGTCAAGCTCGGCGAAGGCAAATGGCTCTACCGCGATTACGCCGTCCGCTCCTTCAATGCCGACAAACCGTACGACCGTTTCCTCCTGGAACAACTCGCCGGCGATGAACTGGCCGACTGGCGCTCGGCGGCGCATTTGACTCCGGACCTCAAGGAACTGCTGGTCGCCACGGGTTTTCTCCGCACCGCGTCCGACGACACGGACGAGAACGAATTGAACACGCTGGACATCCGCCACGGCGTGCTGCAACGAACCGGCGAGATCCTGGCCAACAACCTCCTCGCCCTGACCCTGCAATGCGCCAAATGTCACGACCACAAATACGAGCCGATCTCCCAGCGGGAGTATTACGCGTTCCTCGCGAACTTGAGTCCGGCCTTTGATCCCCAGGCGTGGCTCCAGCCGAAGCAACGGGCCCTGCCGGACGTGTCGAAAATCGAAAAGGCCGCCATCGACCGGCACAACCGCGAGATCGAACAGCAGGTCCAAAAACTGAAGGAACGCCAGGAGGGAATCCGGCGCCCGCATCGAGAACGGCTTTTTGAGGCCCGGTTGAATTCGATCCCGGAACCGATCCGGAACGATGTCCGGAAAGCGCTGGAAACCGAGGCGGAGAAACGCAGCGAAGTCCAAAAGTACCTCGCCGGGAAATTCGAGGCTGCTCTCAAGGTTAAGTCCGAAGAAATCTCCGCGGCCCTGAGCGGGAAGGAAGTTGCGGAACTGGCCGATCTCGACCGCCTGGTCGCCGGCTTGCAGAAACAGCGTCGAACACACGGAATCATCCAAGCCGTGTACGACACCGGGTTGCCGTCACCGTTCCATCTCTTGCGCCGCGGCAATCACGAGACACCGGGCGAAGAGGTGCAACCGGGATTCCTCACGGTGCTGTGCGCGGAGGAAGCAAGTGCCGCAGTTGAATCAAGCAGCTCTGAGGCACGCGGGCTTGTTCCTTTTCGCGAACATGCGGCTCGTAGTCCCGCGTTTACGTGGCCCGGACCGCCTAAAGGCGGGACTACAAGCGCCTTGCCCCGGCAAGCGGTTGACTCTAGTCGCAATTTACTCGCCGGTTCCAGCGGACGGCGGCTGGCGCTGGCCCGCTGGCTGACCGATCCCGATTCCCCGGCCAGCACGCTCGTCGCTCGAGTCTGGGTGAATCGAATCTGGCAGCACCTCTTCGGTCAGGGCATCGTCGAAACCAGCGATAACTTCGGCCTCTCCGGCTCCGGGCCGACCCATCCGCAACTCCTCGACTGGCTGGCGTCCGAATTGATCCGGCAAGGTTGGCGCACCAAACCGATCGTCCGGTTGATCATGAATTCCACAGTGTACCGCCAGTCTGCGACCGCGTCTGAAAATCCGAGCTCAGATCCCTCGAATCGACTCTTGTGGCGCCAGAGATTGCGCCGGCTGGAATCGGAGATCATTCGCGACGCCATCCTCGCCGTGAGCGGCAAGCTTGACCGCACGGTGGGCGGCGCGCCGATCCCGCTGGAGAGCCGGACGGACGGCTTGATCGTGGTCAACGCGAAGCAGATCGCGCGAGCTTCAGACTTGGGGCGGCGCAGCCTCTACATTTTGGCGCGCCGGAATTATCATTTGTCCCTCCTCAACACGTTCGACCAACCGATCGTCGCGACGAGTTGCATCCGGCGCTCTCCGGCCGCGGTCGTTTCGCAGTCACTCACGATGCTGAATGATGCGTTCGTCCTGGAGCAAGCCGGGCACTTCGCGGATCGAGTGTCGCGAGCCGTGCCGAGTCAGTCGACGGAGGATCGAATTCGGCTGGCGTTTGAACTGGCGCTGACGCGGCCGCCCAACACCGAGGAACTTCGGTGGTGCAGCCAAATGCTCCGGCAAACCGCGGAGCGCTTTCAGATTGAAAATGTCTCACCCGGCGAAGCAGCAACCAGAGCATTGCCCCAATTGTGTCACACGCTTTTGAACACCAGCGAGTTTCTCTTCGCGCCTTAGGGGTTCATTTCAATACCGCTTGGTGAATTTTTTGCGGGATTCTTCGTCGGCGGGTGGGGGCGTTGAAAGAGAGGATGCCGAAGCCGCGGCGTCGCAGACGGATTCAGATTGCGGTTGGGCTTTGGCGGTCGAAGGCGCCGGTTGAGGATTCTCGACGGCCTGGACGAACGACATGCGCAGCGAAGTCAGGCTTTGTTTCAGCAGACTGGCCTCGTTCTTGTTGAGATTCCCGCGGGTTTTGACCTCCAGCATTTCCAACTGGTCGATCAGCATCCGGGCGGAGTCGATGTCCTGGATGGTTTCGCCCGTTTCCGGATGGGGAACGCGTCCGAGGAACATCAGCGCCATGTTGGTTTGTTGAATCACCAGGTTCGCAAAAAGCGCCGAAGTCATTTCCTCCTGGCTCAACGGGGCAGCATCTTTCTCAGGCAGATCGGTCGAGCTCATGCGTTGTCCTGCTTTCGGTGGCGTCGAATCTCCGCGATCAAGAAATGGACGAGATGTTTCAGGCGGTTTTCGAGGTTCGTGGCTTCCAGGATGGTCTGACGATCCGTGGATTTCGGGAGCAGCGTGCAGGACACCAGGTCGGCGAGCTGGTCCGGATCCCGCAGTTTCACCAGGTATTTAATCACTTGCTTCAAGGAGAATACGGGCGCGGCGGCGTCCTCGCTCGCTTCTTCGAGTTGGCGAAGTTGCTTGAGCACGTGGACCGGAAGATCAAGGCCTTGCTCAAGCCGCTGCGCGACCAGCTCCAGAACTTTCGCGCTGAGCGCATCCACCGCCACACTGTCGCGCCCCGTGGTGTGAAGGGGCCGGATGCGCTGAACGCGGTACGGTTTGTAACGGACCACTTCGGCCAGTTCGACCCGCGTGATCCCCTGCAAGATGAGATGAGAAGTGCCGTCGCGATTGGAGATGGAGGCGCGGATGAGGCCCAGCCCGCCGATGCCGGAGGGAGTTTCGCGCGCGCGGCCCGTTCGCTGCATTGCGACGGTGAACATGCGATGAGAATTGAGCGCGTCGGAAAGCATCTTCCGGTAACGAGTCTCGAAGATGTAGAGCGGCAGCATGGCCTGCGGGAACAGCGTCGCGTTCGGCAGGGTCATGACCGGGACCTCGCTGGGCAATTGCATGAATACAATTTAGGAAGAATCGTCGGTTATTCAAGCGAAGATGCGGGCTTGCCAAACCAGGTCAATCCAAGCATCGTGCTCGTGTTATGAATTCTAAAACGGCGGCCGCATTCTTGTTCATGATTGCCCTGGTTCTGGGAGGCGGGCTGTTCTATCGCCATAAGATGTCGGTCGAGGAAAAGAAGAAGGATACGGCGACGATTCAGCAACTGTCCAACACCGTGGCCGAAACCACGATGAAACTGGAAGAGCAAAAACTGGTGAATCTGAGTTTGGAACGCGATTTCGCGGCGCAGACCGATGAACTCAAAAGCTTCTCGAACCGGCTGGCCTCCACCACGGCCACGTTGGACAAAACCCAGGCGGATGCCAAAGCCGCGGCCGAGGTCGCAAAAGCCGAAATTCTCAAGCGCGACGCCGAGATCGCACGATTGGAAGCCGATCGCGATGCCTATACCAAGAAGATGGCGGATTTGACCGGCAAGATCGGGAACCTCGAAACACTGATTGCCGACACACAGCGAAAACTCGAAGCCTCGGAGGGCGACCGGGATTTTCTGCTCAAAGAACTCAAGCGCCTGCAAACGGAGAAGGCCGAACTCGAGCGTCAATTCAATGATCTGGCGTTGCTCCGGGATCAGGTGCGCAAGCTGCGCGACGAGTTGTCGATCACTCGCCGCCTGGAATGGATTCGCCGCGGCCTTTACGGCAGCTTCTCGAAGGGCGGAGAATTGTTGCAGAAAGGCTTTGCCGCCGCGCCGACGCAGACCAATTACAATCTGAACGTCGAACTCACGCGCGAAGGAACCATCCGCGTCATTCCTCCGCTGACCAACGCCCCGGCGACCAATGTGCCTCCGCGCAAATGACGCATCCGGCTGCGCTTTCGGATTCCTTCGGCCGCGTGATGCGCGATCTGCGCGTCAGCCTGACCGACCGCTGTAATTTTCGTTGCCTCTATTGCCTGCCGGAAACCGAGGAAGCGGCCCATTTCTACCGGACCAAGTTCGATCCGCAACGCAACCCCAATCCGCCGACCTCGCGTTTGCCGGACTGGAAGCCGCGGTCGGAAATCTTGAGTTTCGAGGAGATCGAACGGCTCGTGCGGCTCGCAGTCCAACTGGGCATTCTAAAGGTCCGCCTGACGGGCGGCGAACCGTTGCTGCGGCAGGGGGTGGAAATCCTGGTCGGCAAGCTCGCCCGCATTTCGGGCCTTGAAGATTTGGCGATGACCACCAACGGCTTTCTCTTCCTGCGGAAAGCCGGGGCGCTCCAAGCCGCCGGGCTCCGGCGAATCAGCTTTAGCCTCGATTCGTTGGATCGAGACAATTTCAAGAAAATCACCGGGCGCGACGGCCTGGGCGAAGTCTTGAGTGGGATCGCCCGCGCGCAAGAGATCGGGTTGAATCCCGTGAAAGTGAACGCCGTGATCATTCGCGGCATCAACGATCATGAGATCGAAAACCTGGCGGAGCTGGCGCGAAAACGGAACCTCAGTTTTCGGTTCATTGAATTCATGCCGTTGGATTCGGGGCGCGCTTGGCTCAAAGATCTGGTTGTTCCTGGACGGGAGATCCTGGGCCGCCTGCAGGCGAAATTCACGCTCCGTCCGGTTCCATCTGCCAATCCTTCCGAGACCGCGCGGCGGTGGCGTTTCGAGGATGGACGCGGCGAAGTTGGCATCATCGCCCCGGTCACGGAACCTTTCTGCGGCCACTGCAACCGCATTCGTCTGACGGCCGACGGCAAGATTCGGACCTGTTTGTTCAGTCTGCACGAACACGACGTGAAAGGCCTTTTGCGCGGCGGCGCGGCGGACGAGCAAATCGCAGAGGCGATTCGAGGGATCGTCTGGCAAAAGGAAGCGCGCCATCACATTGGCGAGCCGGATTTCGTGCAGCCCGAACGCAGCATGAGCTGCATTGGGGGCTAACCTGCGCCAGACCGTCATTATGGGTTTTCCCTGCCCATGAGTCTCAAGACTTCGTTGCTCGTAATTCAACAGCGTTGGAGACCCTATCTCGGCGGCGGAAAGTTGCACGGTCGCGGGAGCGATTCATGCCCATGATTCCAAAAGTCAAAATCTGCGGCGTTACCAATCTTCCGGATGCGCTCGCCGCCGTGGACGCCGGCGCCGACGCTTTGGGTTTCATGTTTTACGCGAAGAGCCCGCGCTGCGTCTCCGAACACGCCGCAGCCGAAATCATCCGAGCCTTGCCGCCGTTCGTGGCGAGGGTCGGAGTCTTCGTGAATGCCGACCAAGAGACGGTCGGAAGGGCGGTGGAATCTTGCGGGTTGGACACGCTGCAATTTCATGGCGACGAGCCGCCTGATTTTTGCCGGAAATTCCGAGCGGCGGTGATCAAAGCCTTCCGAGTTCGGGACGAGACATCGCTGCAAACGATGGCGGCATATGAAACCGAAGCCTGGTTGCTCGACGCGTTCGTGCCGGGAAAACTGGGAGGAACCGGCGAACGATTCAACTGGGAGCTCGCCAGACGCGCGACGACGCTCAGCCGGAGAGTCATTCTGGCCGGGGGCTTGACACCGGAGAACATCCGCGAGGCGGTCCGTCAGGTGCGGCCTTACGGGGTGGACGTGTCCAGCGGCGTCGAAGTGGCGCCGGGGAAAAAGAATCCCGGGAAAGTTCGGGATTTCATCGCCGCAGCCAAAGCAGCCCTCGAATGAAATGGCCGTCAGTGGGGCGAGGCTCCTGCCGAACCAATGCCATCGATGAAAAAGCTCCGCAGGAGCGTCGCTCCATCGTCGTTAACTGAGGGGTTACCCGTCGCCCAGCGCATCCACAAATTGGCGGTGATTCCGTCCTCGTAGCGCAGAGTTGCACTCTGCCGTATCGCCGAATCGCATTCTGCGAACCGCTGACAAGTCCACGGACCTGGGAGCTTGCGGACGCGATGCCGATTACAAATCGGCGATACAGCAGATTGGAAATCTGCGCTACGGCCACTGATAAACTTGTGGATGCACCGTCCGTCGCCCACTTTCCCCCTTTCTCCCCTGCACGCGTTCCGCTACGTTCGCGCCATGAGTTCAGTCGCCTCAACCCCCGTGCCTGACGCCCAAGGGCACTTCGGGCCGTACGGTGGGCGTTTCGTGCCGGAAACGCTCGTGCATCCTCTTCAGGAATTGGAAGACGAGTACCTCCGGTCGCAGAGTGATCCGGAGTTCCAGCGCGAGTTTCAATACTATCTCCGGGAGTTTTGCGGGCGTCCCACGCCGCTTTACTTCGCGGAACGCCTTACCCAGGAACTGCGCGGGGCGAAGATTTATCTCAAACGCGAGGATTTGCTGCACACCGGCGCGCACAAGATCAACAATTGCATCGGGCAAATCCTTCTGGCGAAGCGCATGGGCAAGTCGCGCATCATTGCCGAGACTGGCGCCGGCCAGCACGGCGTGGCGACTGCGACCGTGGCGGCAATGTTCGGTTTGAAATGCGCGATCTACATGGGGGCCGTGGATTGCGAGCGCCAGGCGTTGAACGTGTATCGCATGAAGATGCTCGGCGCGGAAGTCGTGCCCGTGACCGCCGGACAGAAGACGCTCAAAGAAGCCATCAACGAAGCCATGCGCGACTGGGTGACGAACGTCCGGACCACGCATTACATCCTGGGCACGGCCTACGGCGCGCATCCGTATCCCGTCATGGTGCGGAATTTTCAGCGCATCATCGGGGACGAAGCGCGGCGACAGATTTTGGAAAAGGAAGAGCGCTTGCCAGATTTGTTGGTCGCGTGCGTCGGCGGCGGTTCGAACGCGATGGGACTTTTTTTTCCGTTCTTGAACGACCCCACCGTTCTCATGGTGGGCGTCGAGGCCGGCGGAGAAGGAATTGTTTCCGGCAAACATGCGGCGCGGTTTCAGGGCGGTTCGCTCGGTGTGCTTCAAGGGACGCGCTCCTTTCTGTTGCAGGATGAAGACGGCCAAATTCAGCTCACGCACAGTGTCTCCGCCGGGCTGGATTACGCGGCCGTCGGGCCGGAACACGCGTGGCTGCGCGATCAAAAGCGGGTCGAGTATTCCTATGCGACCGATCGTGAAGCGCTGGAAGCCTTCACCAAACTGGCGCGGCTGGAGGGCATCATTCCCGCTTTGGAATCCGCCCACGCTGTGGCCGAGGTCATCAAACGCGCACCGGCCTTGCCGAAGGATCAGTTGATCATCGTGAATCTGTCAGGCCGGGGAGACAAAGACGTGGCGCAAGTCGCAGGCCGAGTCAAACTGTGAGTTGCGCCTCCTCTCGTTGCTACTGATCGCTGACTACTGACTACCGATTACTTCCGCTTCTGTCCCTCGGCGGCGCGGGCCTGAGCCTCGAAGTAAGCCTCCACCTGCTGGGCCAGTTGCTCAAAGCTCTTCCACCGGCCTGGATTCGTCGCGCGATCCAGATCCAGCAATCCGGAGCGTTCCGCAGCCTTGAAGCAGCCGACGATGCTGTCGCCCCAGTTCTGATAGAAAACTTCTCGAATTCGGTCTTCCGCTTCGTGCAGCAGGATTCCGAGCACATCGTAAGCGGAACAAGCCCTCCGCGATGGACGAGCGATGTCATGCCCGAAGGCGAAAACCTGAGGTTGACACGAATTTCACGAATTCTCACAAATCTGTGCTTGTGGCGAGATGACTTGCTGCGGTTTGCCTGCTTTCAGTTCAACGGGTCTAAATGAACTCCCGAATCGGTTCGCCGTGTTCCACGATGCGCAGCGGCCGGCCTTGATGATCCAGATACGCAGCGTCCAGCGGAACGCCGAAATGGTGGTAGATCGTCGCCGCGATGTCCCCAGGCGTCACCGGGCGCTCGGCGATCTCGCCGCCATCGCGCGTCGTCGCGCCGATCAATTGTCCGTGGCGGAACCCGCCTCCCGCCATCAGCATCGACGACACGACGGGCCAATGATCGCGGCCATCCGTGCTGCCCTGCGTGCCGAGCTTCGGAGTGCGGCCAAACTCGCCCATCGCAATGACCAGCGTATCGTCCAACAAACCGTGCTCTTGGAGATCGCACACGAGCGTGGTAACGAGGTGGTCGAGGACCGGGAGCAATGGGCGCAGCCCGTTCCAGATGCCGCCGTAAGGCGGGATGTTGTCGCCGTGGGTGTCCCAGGTGCCCGATGCGGAGTGATTGCTCAGATCAATGGTGACGAAACTCACACCTGCTTCCACCAGTCTTCGCGCCAGCAAGGCCTGGCGGCACCAATCGTGTTCGCCATAGCGTTCCACGGTTTTCAGCGGTTCCCTGGAAAGGTCGAACGCGGCTCGCGCTCGCGCGCCGGCCACGATGTCGAAAGCCTGCTGGCCGAAGCGGTCCATGGCTTCCATTTGGCCCGTCGCATCCAGCTCCGCGCGCAGTGTGTCCATCTGCTGCGTAAGCGTGCGGCGCGAGCGAACACGGTCCAGGGTCAGCGCGCCCGGGAGCTGGAAAAGCTTCTCAACGTTATTTCCGACGAAGGGATCGAACTGCTTGCCGAGGTAACCGCCCCACGCCACGTGCGATTTGCTCTTCATGTTGAGCACGACATAGGGCGGCATGCCGGGGTGATTCGGCCCGCGCAGCTTCGCCACGACCGAACCGATGGCTGGATACAAATGGCCCTGCGGATTGACGCGCGGTTCGGCGGCCCGATTGGCCGTTTGCATGACCTGATTCGGCTCATGATTGCTCTCCCGGCAATCGACCGACCGGATCAGGGTGAACTGGCCCATCATCGCGGCCTGTTTGGGGAAGTATTCACAAACATGAACGCCCGGCAGCTTGGTGCGGATGTCTTTGAACGGGCCGCGAATCTCGTAGGGCATGTCCGGCTTCACGTCCCAGGTGTCGATGTGCGACGGTCCGCCGGTCATCCAGAGAAGGATCACAGCTTTGTTAGGCTTTATTGGGGCGCCGGTCGCGGAAGATTCAGCGCGAAGCCTGAGCAAGGATGGGAAAGTCAGCCCGGCGAACCCGGCCAAGCCCGCTTTAAGCACGCTGCGGCGGCTGAAGACGGTGAGACCTTCCCGGTCGCGCGCGTTAAGAAAGGTGAAGGCGTGACCATGCGAATGCCTGCGTGGCGCTTCCGTCGGCATGGGGAGAACATACTGGATTGGCTCGCAGGCGCAAACGAAGATTCGAGCAACGCGGGAGCGCCTTAAGGGTCTGCATCTTGCCTGCCTCCCTCGTTTGCCCTCGACGCCAGGAAAAAAGGCAACTCCACGCAACTGCAAGTCAGCCTTACTTTGCCAAAATGAGAATGACGGGCCGAAATGAAATCGTTTTTGCAATTGGTCCGGGTCGTGCTATTTTTAAAGCTCCTTCTCTTCAACGCTGTGGCCCGCTCCGTAAGGAGCGGAGCGGGCATTTTTTTTGAAGCAGCGCGGGCGTCCTCGCCTGCGGGTTCAAGGGGCGTCCTGCCCAGTTTCCGAGCGGCGAGACAGCGTCTGAACTCGCAGCGGGGACGGCTGCGCTACGAGAGGGCTGGAAACCTGGCGATTGCATTGCCTTTTCGGATTGGTGAGAATGACCGCAGATCAGTGGTTCTTCGTTTACGACCATGGCCCTTCAGGATTTGACCCCGCAGTTGCGCACCCGGCTCAGCCAGGTGGAACGGGCCGTGGGCTGGTTCGTGATCCTGGCCACGCTTCTTTTGCTGGGCGGGTTCGGCTACTACGTTTATCACACCGCGAAACGCAAAGGCTGGTTCCTCACCAAAATCCCCTACCACACCTACGTCCGCGACGCGACGGGTCTGAAAGTGGGCGATCCGGTGCGGTTGATGGGCTTCGAGGTCGGCGAAATCATCCAGGTCGAAGGGATGCCCGCAGGAAAGAACTGGTTTTCGGAAAACAACTACAACGTGTTCGTCCGATTCCGGATTCGCGAGCCTTACTACGGATATATCTGGAGCGATTCGCGCGTCCGGATCGGCGCGGGGGATTTTCTGGGCAAGCGCACGCTGGAAGTGCTCAAGGGGAGCACCGGAGAAGTCAGCGTCGTCGAAGGCAAACAAATCGCCGTGCTGAACAAGGACCGCTCCAAGCCGGGCGATTACGTGGAACTGGAAAAACAACCGCAGGGGTGGTGGATTCCAGCCGAAGAATCACCGGCGCTGGGCGAGCGGCTGGAGCGAATCGCCAACCAGGTCGAGCGGGCCATGCCCACCATTCTCGGACTGACCAATCAGTTGACCGGCATCCTTTCCAATAGCTCGCGGCTCCTCGCGCAAATGAGCGGCACCGTCGATCAAACCCGGCCCGTGCTCTCGAACCTCACGGCGATCACGGGTTTCCTGACCAATTCCCACGGCGCCTTGGGCGAATGGCTCATTCCGACAAACGTCAATCAGCACCTCGAAACCGCATTGGCGGCGGCCCATTCCACGCTGGCCACGGCCGACACGAACATCGCGTCGGTCGCCGCCGGGCTGACGCAGACGCTGGAGCATCTGGCCAATCTCACAAGCAACCTTAACGCGCAGGTTCAGGCGAATGATAAAATTCTCGCGCAGATTTCCAGCGCGGTTGTGCATGCGGACGACCTGATGCAAGGCCTCAAGCGCCATTGGCTGCTGCGGTCAGCGTTCAAAGAAAAGGGGACCAATTCGCCGCCGCGTCGTCTGACGTCGCCACGAGCTGCCACGCGCTGAAATCCGCGCTACGGCGCTATCCCCATAGCCACTCTCTTTCCCTCGGAGCGCGGCCTTCAGGCTGCTTCGACGCACACTTCGCCTGGCGCTTACGGTTTGAAAAGGACCCCGGTCGGATTCTGAGATGAAGGGGCCTGAAGACCGGTACCGGTTTAGCGCTTCGGGCAATTCTGGAGTTGTGGAGGCATTTGCGGTTTCTTCCCCCTCACCCCGGCCCTCTCCCCCGGGGAGAGGGAGGACTGATTCCTGGCGTCGGTCACCAAGGGAGGCCGCGGATTGTTCCGTGACAGCGACAGCGCTCCCCTCTCCTTGGGGAGAGGGCCAGGGTGGGGCCGGGGTGAGGGGAAATTAACTCAAACTCAGCGGTCCGCCGTCGCAGAGCGCGGGCTTGCCGAACGTCTCGATCCGGTGCCCGACCGCGTGCGCCAGAGCAAGGTGCAGGCGGTTGTGCGGGACCTTCTCGAGCTTGAGGCAACGGCCCATTGGGAAGCCAAATCCGCCTCCGATGAGCACGAACGGAATGTTGTCCAGCGTGTGAGAATTGCCTTTGCCGAGCTCGTTGGTCCAGACGATCATTGTGTGGTCCAGCAAGCTGCCTTCACCGCCGGGTTCAGGTGTGCCGGCCAGCTTCTGCGCCAGATAATTCAACTCGCCGGCAAACCACTTGTTGATCTTCGTCAACTTGGCCACGGCTTCTTCGTTCTTGTCCGGTTCGTGCGAGAGACCGTGGTGGCCATCCGTGACGCCGAGCCAGTTCATCCGGGCCTGGCCGACGGATTTGGTGTATTGGAGCGTCGCGACGCGCGCCATGTCATTGACGAAACTGTTCACGAGCAAGTCGATCTGCATTCGGCTCAAACGCGGCACGTTGTCATTTTGGTCGGCCACGCCTTCTTCGAAAGCCGGCGGGGTGACGCGGAGCTTCTGGCGGCCGGCGTCGCTGATTTCTTTCTCCATCTGCCGAACGAGCGCTTCGTGTTCCTCCAAGAGCTTTCGATCCTCGGCGCTGATCAACTTGCGGACTTTCTTCAAATCAACGCGCACGTCGTCGAGCACGCTTTTGAGGCTCTCCTTGTCTTTCAATTGGCCGTAGAGTTTTTGATACATCTGATACGGATCGGAAACGGGCGCGACGGGCTTGTTCGGGCCGGCGTAAGACATCCGCGTCCAGGGATCGGCTTTGTCTGTGACGCCCACGCCAAATTCCAGCGACCCAAAACGGGTCCGGCTCTCCTCGCGGCTCTGGAAATAGTTCTTGATCTCCTGATCGATCGAGATGCCGCTGGCCCATCCAGCCGGCGTGTGCGAACCGCCCTGGATGTTGCCCGGAAACAATTCGATGCCGGTGAGCAAGCAGCTCATGCCGCGCATATGGTTGTCGCCGTCGCCGCGCACTTTGTTGGAAAGTCCGTGCAAGACCAGCATCCGATCCTTGAACGGCTCCAGCGGCGTCATGATTTCCTTGAGCTTGAAGTCTGAGCCGGTTTCGTCCGGCCAGAACGCAGACGGGATCGTGCCGTTCGGACTGAACATCACGATCAGCCGCTGGCGCGGGCGCGCCGGACTGGCCAGACCCAGGCTCGGCAGGCCGAGCAGGAAAGGGAGGGACGCGGTGGAGAGGCCCAGTTGCTTGATGAAGTGTCGGCGATGAATGGCGTTCATAGGCTAATTGCACAGAATGTTTAGCACAGGTTTGTGCGATTGGACAAAGGTTTTTAGACAGGAATTGTCTCAGGTAAGGTAGTTAAATTAGTTAAGGTGGGGCGAGGCTCCTGACGAGCCAATGCTCCAACACTTCTTCAACGCTTCGACGACACGACGGGCTTCTCAACGCCATGCAACGCGGACACGGTCACGATTTCCGCCAGCAGCTTCCGAATGTTGAAGCCAGACTCCACGAATGCTCGCCGCAGGTTTGGCAGCGCATTCGCGCCGTACGCGAGGATCGGTTGCTTGACCACGTGGTGGAACAGTTGCTCGATGAAACCGTTCTGGGCCTGGTCGCTGCTGGCGGCGAAGTTCGCCAGATCGCGCGCGCCGGTCAGGCGGATGGTTTGACCGGCGTCGGTCGTGTAATCGCTAACCGCGTTGATGGGGCGTTCGCCCTCGCGGGTGCGGAACCGGCCCACGGCATCATAGTGTTCGAGGCTGAAGCCGAGCGGATTGATCACCGAATGGCAATTCTGACAGGCCTGCGCACGCGTGAGTTGTTCCACCTTTTCGCGCATGGACAAATTGGGCGCAAACTCCTCGTCCTTGAACGCGACCGCCATGGGCGGCGGCTTCAGCGCGCGCCCCACGATGTTCCGGGTCAGGAACACCCCGCGATGAATGGGCGAGGTGGACTTCTGATAAGCGAACGCCGCCAGCAAATACGGATGAGTCAGGACACCGGACCGTTCCCGGCCGTCGAAGACCGCCTTCACGAAATCGTCGGTGGCGTTCGTCTGCACTCCGTAAAACTGCGCCAGCCGGTTGTTGACGTAGAGATGTTCCGCGAGCAGCAGTTGGCGATAGTCGGAGGAGGCGCTCCACACGGTGTCCGCCAGAAACAAATTCAGCGAGGCGCGCAAGTCCGCAATGATTTCCGGTGTGAAGCCCGGGAACAACTGGGCGTCCTTGGAAAGATCGTCCGTGTGGTTCAACTGCAGCCATTGGTGCAAGAACGATTGCATTTTGGCCCGGGCCCGAGGATCGGCCTGCATCCGGTTGGATTGCTGCGTTACCTGCTCGCGCGTGCGCAGCAGGCCGGTGCCAGCGGCTTTCAACAACTCCTGGTCCGGCAAGGAATCCCACAATCCGAAGGCCAGCCGCTCGGCCACTGCGAAGTCGTCGGCCTGCGAGCCTTCCAATCCGAGATACAGAAATCGCGGAGACTTCAGCGTGAGCAGCACGACGCGTTTCACCGCGTCTTCGACCTTGGGCGAATGAGCGAATTGCGCGGACACAAACAATCGTTTCTGCTCCTTGGTCAACGGACGGCGGAAGGCAGTTTCCACGAACTCCAGACAAAAGGCTTCAACTTTGGCGGCGCGATCCTCGTCCTTCGGTTTGCTGCTGGATAGGCGGTCGAGCTGTTTGGCCACAAAGTTTGCCACTTCGATGGCCGCTTGCGTCGCGGCCTCATCCCAGGCTTTGGACACCGCAACGCCGCGCTCGTAACCGACGCTGCTGTCGTCCGGCGGGAGGGGCGTCGGCACCACGAATGTCGGCGCCACACGCGCGGGCGAGAGATTGCGCGCGGGGATCGGTTCGTCCACGCCATGCGGAGGCTTCCAGCGCAGAACGATCGCGGCTGTCTTTTCCTTGAACTTGAAGAAGTCCAACCGCAACGGATACGCGCGCCCGCCGATCAACCGGACCGTGGCCTTGTGCTCGGTGGCCGTCCCGGAGGCCACGCCAGCGTCGATCAACGGCGTGTCCTCGTCATTAACCCAGAGCCGCGCGCCGTTGGGGGTCTTCAGGATGAATTCATGGTCTCCGCTCTCATCGGCCAGGACGGAGCCTTGCCAGCGCATCGAGAATTCGTTGGTGCCACCGGGCTGCGGAGGCCGCTCAGGGGTGTTGAACGGTCCGCTCTCGCCGAACTCGAAATTCACCTGGCGATCCACACGTTCAAACGCGTTCGTGTCGCTGCGGAAATTCCGCGATTTGAAATAGCTGCCGGGCAGCCCGCGTTCCTCGCCCGGCGGACTGTCGGCGCCGGTGAAGTGTTTGAGCAAATCGGCGACTGCGTTGACGTACTGGCGATTGGTGAGCCGGGCCAGTTCGACGCGAGGCGGGTGGTTGCGCAGCCGCGCTTCGCGGGAGTAGAAGGCGTCGTATATGTATCGCGCCACGGCCGCGGCGTCGGGCCCCTTGCACTTGTCCGGATCATTTTCCGGCATGTTGCGATCGATGTAGCGCGTCAGCCTTTCGAGAGCCCAATCCCCATGGAGCGCATCGTCGTATTTGCCTTTGACTCCTTGCCCGCTACGCCCATGACATTTGGCGCATTGCTGCCGGTAGATGTCGCGGCCGGAGGGACGTCGGTCAACCGGCGCGGCTTCGGATTGGCCCAACGAAACCGCCAGCCAGAGCAGGGCGCAAACTGGCCAGGCAGATTTCCACACCGCCATATCGCTGCGTTGTCGCTTGCCCGCCACCGACCAGGCGGAACGGGTTGCATCTGCGATTCTGGGTTCGGTCTGTCGAGCGCGCATTTTGGATGAGACACAATCTGCCTTGAGGCTGGCTGACAAGCTCAGAGGCGCGATTGTTGACGCGAGAATAGACCGGATTATTCGGCTTTTTCAAGCGATGAGGCTTTGCTTTTGGTAACCCCTCACTTAACGACGGTGGAGCGACGCGTCTGCGGAGCTTTGCTTCGATGGCATTGGCTCGGCGGGAGCCTCGCCCCACCTTACTGCTTGGTCCGCGGGATGGACGACAAAGCTCGTAGCGCAGAGTTGCACTCTGCCGTATCGCAGAATTGTATTCTGCGGGGCGTCTCCCAGTCCGAGCCCGCTGGGACTTGCCGGCGCCCTGCCGATTGGAAATCGGCGCTACGGTTCTCCGGTCGATCTGTCGTCAATCCCACGGTCTGATCAGTACTTGCTTTTGGCATGTCGTCCACTGGCGTGACCGTCGATGTGAATACGCTCCCTGGTCGCCTCCGTCAGACTTAGTGGTCCATTTCATAAATACGCTCACGTTCGCGGCAAGGGATTTTTCGGCCAGACGAGGCGCGAGCGACGAGCATATCCCGAAGTGGATCTGTAAGGAGCAAGCAACGAAGTCTGGCGAAAAAGAACTGCCGCCCTTCGGGTTGCGCCGAATTTTGCCTGGGGCTGCGTTGCTCCTCGGTCACAGCCCCACTGGCGGGGGATGCTCGCTCGTCGCGCCTTGCATCCGGCCAGGCGGCGCTCCCGCCAAAACCGGAATTTATTTTTGCACAGACCCTTAGGCTCGCTCGGAAGAATTGTTAACTTCACGAGTGCCTTTATCGTCTGAGTCTGTTAAATTTCGCCGTGAGTCAAATGCGCCGATTCAATCCAGGTTTTGTTCTGATCGGAGCACTCTGCTTCGGGGTTGCGGGAAGCCCGATGCCGCAGGAACAAAAGGCCGGCGCGGCACCGATCCCCAATCCCGCTCTCCCTCCTTCGCCAGACTCGAACCCGACATTCAAAGAGCAGATCAAGCCGCTGCTCGGAAAGTTTTGTGTCGAGTGTCATGGGAAGGAAAAGCAAAAGGCCGAGATCAACTTCGAGGCTTACAAAGATGCCGCTGAAATCCTCGCCGACCGCAATACGTGGGAAAAAGTCCGGGACATGCTGCGGTCTCGTGAAATGCCCCCGGAAAAGAAACCTCAACCGTCCGAGGAGGAGCGTCAGAGCCTGGTCCATTTCATCGACGCTGAACTGGCGAAGCTCGATTGCAGCGGCCCGGTGAATCCGGGCAAGGTGACGATTCGCCGGCTCAATCGCAACGAATACAACAACACCATCCGCGATCTGATCGGCATCGATTTCAAGCCTGCCGCTGATTTTCCGAGCGACGAAGTCGGTTACGGCTTTGACAACATCGGCGACGTCCTGTCCTTGCCGCCGATCTTGATGGAAAAATATCTGGCGGCGGCGGAGCAGATCGCGAAACAGGCCATCGTCACCGAGTTCTACGGACGGATTCCGGTGAAGCGAATCGAGGCCGAGACGTTGTCCTCCACAGCCAACGGCGGATTCTTTGAGGATCGGGCATTGTCGCTGGATACCGAGGGCGAAGGCTACACTGAATTCAATTTTGCTCAGAAGGGCAATTACATCATCCGGGCGCGCGCTTTCGGCCAGCAAGCCGGACCGGAGGCGCCCAGGATGGCTTTCCGCGTTGGAGGAAAGGATCTGAAGATCGTCGATGTCGCCGCGGTGGAAGCGAAGCCGGTCATTTACGAAGTGCGCGCTGAAATCGAGGCCGGCAAGCAGCGGCTCGCCGTCGCGTATCTGAACAATTACAACGTCCCGGACCATCCCGACCCGAAATTGCGCGGAGACCGGAATCTGATCGTGGATTACATCGAAGTGGAAGGCCCCATTGGCGCCGAGCCGCCTCCGTTGCCTCGCAGCCACACGCGCATTATAACCTGCGTCCCGCGACCCGGCCGGGAAAAGGAATGCGCCCGCGAAATCCTGGGCAACTTCGCCCGGCGCGCGTTTCGCCGGCCCGTCGCGAGCGAAGAGGTCGAGCGGTTGGTTCGCTTCGTGGATGTCGCCAAGGCGGAAGGCGGGAATTTCGAGGAAGGCATTCAGTTGGCGGTCCATGCGGTACTGGTTTCTCCCTATTTCCTGTTCCGCTGGGAACTGGACCCGGCGCCGGAGAAGTCCGACGCTGTCCGATCACTTTCGGATTACGAACTGGCTTCGCGGCTTTCCTATTTCCTCTGGAGCAGCATGCCCGATGACGAACTTTTCGCGCTGGCTGAGAAGGGACAGTTGCGCCAAACGGCGACGTTGGAAGCCCAGATCAAGCGGATGCTGCGCGATCCCAAGGCCAGGGCGTTGGTCGAGAATTTCGCCAGCCAATGGCTTACGATCCGGAACCTGGACACCGCGACGCCGGACATCGAAATGTTTCCTGAATTCGACCAGGCTCTGCGAACCGCGATGCGCAAGGAAACGGAACTCTTCTTCGAGGCAATCATGAAAGAAGACCGGAGCCTCCTGGAATTCCTGGACGCCGATTTCACGTTTCTCAACGAACGCCTGGCCAGGCATTACGGAATATCCGGAATCCAAGGAGAGCAGTTCCAGCGCGTCAGTCTGGACAAAGAGACCCAACGCGGCGGCATCCTCACTCAGGCCAGCATTCTCACCATTACTTCCAACCCGACGCGCACCTCGCCGGTGAGCCGGGGCAAATGGATTTTAGAACAGATTCTCGGCACGCCTCCGCCGCCTCCGCCTGCCGATGTGCCCGATCTCCCGGAGGACGAAAAGGCCATTGCCTCCGCGTCGCTGCGCCAGCGCATGGAACAGCATCGGACGAACCCCGATTGCGCGGTGTGCCACAACAAGATGGACCCGCTAGGTTTCGCCTTTGAAAACTTCAACGCCGTTGGCGCTTGGCGCGCTCTGGATGGCAAATTCCCGATTGATCCCTCAGGAACCCTGCCGGACGGCCGATCCTTCAGTGGCCCGGAAGATCTGAAACGCATCCTCAAGTCCGAGCAAACATTCGTTCGCTCTTTGACGGAGAAGATGCTAACTTTCGCCCTGGGCCGCGGCCTGGAAAACTACGACCATTGCGCGGTGGACCAGATTTGGAAGGCCCTCGCCCAAAATCGCCATAAGTTCTCGACTTTAGTGGCCGAAATTGTTAAATCCGCGCCATTCCAAATGCGAAAAACAGAAGGACCCAACCCATGAGCACGAATTGCCAACTCCCCCGGCGAACATTCTTGAAAGGCCTCGGCACCGCGATCGCCCTGCCGATGCTCGACGCCATGGTTCCCGTGCGCGCCGTCGCGAGCATCACCGACAAGACCAGGCCGCCCACGCGCATGGCCTTCATCTACGTGCCCAATGGCGCCCACATGCAGGATTGGACGCCGTCGAAAGTCGGCGCGGATTTTGACCTGACCCCGACGCTTCGGCCACTCGCCCCGGTCAAAAATGATTTGTTGGTGCTGACGGGCCTGACTCACGACAAAGGTCGGACGAATTCCGACGGCCCGGGCCATCATGCTCGCGGGGCCACGGTCTTCTTGACGGGCAGCCAGGCTTTGAAAAGTGAAGGGGCGGAGATTCGCGCCGGCGTGTCCGTGGATCAATACGCCGCCAGCATCGTCGGCAAAAATACACGGTTCCCTTCGCTCGAACTAGGCACCGAAGCCGGTCGCCAAGCCGGGAAATGCGATTCCGGCTATAGCTGCGCTTACTCGAATAACATCTCCTGGCGCGACGAATCCACCCCGACCGCCAAAGAAACGAATCCTCGCCTCGTGTTCGAGCGCTTGTTCGGGAACGGCCCTGGCAAAGAACGCAATGAAAGCCAGATCAAACGCGACCGTTATAAGAAGAGCATCCTGGATTTCGTCCTCGAAGACGCGAAGCGCTTGAGCAATCGCGTGACCGGCAACGACCGCCAAAAACTGGACGAATACCTGACCGCCATCCGGGAGATCGAGACCCGAATCGAGCGCGCGGAAAAAGAAACGACGGCGTCCGCGATAGTTCTCCCCGGTTACGAGCGGCCTGCGGGCATCCCGGCGTCGTTTGAAGACCACATCCGGCTGATGGGCGACATGATGGTGCTGGCGTTCCAGAGCGACGTCACGCGCATTGCCACGTTCATGATCGCCAACGAAGGCAGCAACAAGGCGTATCCGTTTATCGGCGTCAACAACGGGCATCACGAACTCTCCCACCACCAGGGGGACCGGAACAAGCAGGCGAAGATCGCTCAGATCAATAAATTCCACATCGCCCAGTTCTCCTACATTTTGCAGCGGCTCAAATCGATCCCGGAAAGCGACGGCACGTTGCTCGACAATTGCATGGTCGTCTATGGAAGCGCGTTGAGCGACGGCAATGCCCACAACAGCGAGAACTTGCCTGTGCTGCTTGCGGGCCGAGGCGGTGGGACGATCCGCACGGGACGCCACGTCAAATACGAGTTCGAGACGCCGATGTGCAATCTGCTGCTTTCGATGCTCGACCGCGTGGGCGCTTCGGCGGATTACTTCGGCGACAGCACCGGACGCCTCGTTGGCCTGGAAGCGTAACCTGACGTCGGTAGGGCTGCGCTGCCGCGCAGCCGTTGCGGTGCTGCACCCGATTGGATTTAGGATTTACGGCGGCGCAGCAGCGCAGCCCTACCACGAATTGAATTGATCAGAGGCAAGGCGCAGAAGATTCGCGGGAATCGAATTTGCGCCTTTTGCATTTCGCCCATGAACCTCGAAAGAAGAAGCAGGTGGACACGAATTCCACGAATTTCCACGAATGAGATGGAGGCGAGAATGATTCGTGAGAATTCGCCCAATTCGTGTCTCTTGGAATCCGTGTCCATCCGTGTTTATCCGTGGTTGAATCAAATTCCAGGTTTCGTCGGCCAGCGGTCATTCGTGTCAGCCAGAGGTTGGCTTTGGGCGAGCTGGAAGCATGCTCTACTCGCGGGCATTCTCATCTTCGCGGCTTTGGAGTCGCTCTCCAGCTTCGCCCAGGACAAACCCAAGACCGTTCCTGAATTGATCAAGGAACTGGAGGCGGAAGACAAATTCGTCAAGAGGAAGGCGGCGGAAGACTTGGGGCAATTGGGCGCCGCCGCAAGACCAGCGGTTCCATCTCTCATTCGCGCGATGGAGGGTATCGATCAGCAAGTGTGGTTTCACTCCGTCATGGCGCTCGCCCGCATCGGGCCGGATGCCGAAGAAGCGATCCCGGCTCTCATCGCCGCGCTGGACACCTCCAGGAGCCCGCGCGGACGCGATGCCATGCGGCGCCAGGTGTGGTATCGGACGGCGTATGCGCTCGGCCGCATTGGCGGGGCGGCGATGCCGTCTCTGTTGAAAGCGCTGGAGGATGAGAAAACCCTTGTCCGGTCGGGCGCCGCCAAGGCACTGGGCTTTATGGGGCCTGCGGCTAAAGAAGCCGTCCCGCAGCTTATCGGAAAACTCAACGACTCGGAACCGGAAGTCCGCCAGCAATCCGCTGAAGCTCTGAGTCAGATTGGTTCACCGACCCTCCCGCGGTTGATCCCTGCGCTCTCCGCGCCCGAGACGCTCACGAGAGCCGGAGCGACACTCGCCCTGGGCATGATCGGCCCGGCTGCAAAAGACGCTGCGCCACCGTTGGCCGATCTTTTTCATCGAGAAACCGACCCGGCCATTCGCGCGACGGCCCTCGAAGCCCTGAGCAAGGTCCGTTATGACGCCGGCCGATTCGTTCCCTTGCTGCTCTCGGCGCTGCGATCGGACGCTTACGGGGTGCGCCATGCCGCGGCTAACGGCCTTTTGCTCTTGCCCCAGCCGGAGAACACCGTGGTCCCGCCGCTGCTGGCGTTGCTCCAGAATGGCGATCCGTTCGCCAAGGAACAGGCCGCGCATGTCCTGGGGCGGATCGGTTCTCCTGCCGGCGCCGCCATTCCGCTTCTCATCAAAGCCGTGGCAACGGTCGGTGAGGAGCCGCCGGTTTTTCCTTTTTCCGATGCGCTGGTGCAAATCGGGCCGGCGGCAGCGCCCGCGTTGATCAAAGCGCTGGAGAGCACGCAGATCACGGAGATCAGGCAAGGCGATTGGCGAATCCGCTGCCTCGTGGCGATTGGCGAATCTGCCGCGCCCGCGCTGCTCAAAGCGCTCGACGACCGAAACGCCACCGTCCGCTTCGCCGCCATCGAAATCCTCAAGGACATGAAATCTGCCGCCAAGGCGATTGTGGCGCCGCTTCAGAATCTGGCTGGCGATCCGGTTCCGGAGGTGCGCTCGAGCGCCTTGCTCGCGCTGAGTGAACTCGATCTTCGCACGGATTCCTATTTGCCGAAGCTCATCGAAGCGCTGAAAGATGAATCAGCACAGGTTCGTTCGGCCGCTGCGCTGGCCCTGGCGAACGCCGGGCCGGATGCCAAACCCGCTCTTCAACCGCTCATCCAGGCGGTGAGGGACCCGGACCGTTCCGTTCAGAAAGGCGCGGCCAGAGCCGTGGCTGCGATCGGCGCCGCCGCCGAGGCGGCGGTTCCTGCGCTAATCTCGGCGCTGGCCCAGAAAGAAAGCCCTGCGTTGCTGCGAGTCGAATTCATCGCCGCTTTAGGCAAGATCGGAGCGCCAGCCGCGTCCGCCGTCCCGAAGCTCCTCGAATTCGTGGACGATGGCAGCCAGGAGGTCCGAGCCGCGCTTTTTGCGAGCCTCGGCCGCGTCGGGCCGGAAGCGAAGGCGGCCGTGCCGGCGTTGTCGAACGCGGTGAAAGATCCCGCTCCTGAGATTCGGGCCAACGCCGTCGCCTCGCTGGCGAGAATCGAGGCCGATTCGAAAAGGGTTCTGCCGATTCTGGACGAGGCGATCGAGGACCCTTCACCCGCCGTTCGCAAAGTTGCCGCCGACGCCGTCGCCAGGTTCGGCGAATCCGCGGACGAGGTCATTCCGAAGGTGTTTGCTCTCTTGAAAAGCGAAGAGGATCGTCCAGTCGCTCTGGACGCCCTCCGGCAGATCAAGGTCAAGTCCGTCTCCCTCCTGACGGAAACGCTGTCGAACAACGATCCGTCCGTCCGGCTTTTCGCTTGTGAAGCGCTGGGGCGCCTCGGTCCGCTGGCCAAAGAGTCCATCCCCGCGCTCCAAAAGGCGCTGAACGACGATTACGACATCGTCCGCCGCCAGGCGCGAATGGCGCTCAGACGGATCGAGGAGGAGGAGAAGAAACCTCCGCCGTAGAGGATGTGAGTTGGTTGCCGGTCATGAAACGGCATTTGATTTCAACAGGAGGAAACGACAGTCAACGGAGAATACGTTCGTCCCCAGGACATTGGCCCGCGACGACGCTCGCCCCGCCTCAACTGGTAATGCCTCAATCGAAGGAATTCATTCTGGGGCGGACCCGCACTCCGGATCGCACGAACAAACGGAAGGCGATCTGGACGTGACTTACCCCAACGGCATCCGGCTGAAACTGGTTGCCGTGAAGGCGAACCAATTGTTGAATGTTCCCGAATTGGAAATGCCCAAACCATGAAACCGTGGAGATTGAAAATCTGCGCTACGCCTGCGTTGCGTGTGCTTCTCTTGGCCGCCGCGTTTTTGTTCGGCCTGGCGCATGCAGTTATGGGCGCGGACACGTCGGCGGTTCGCGAGACGGACGTGTTCGTGGCGGGCCAGGACGGCTACCACACGTTCCGCATCCCGTCGATCATCGTCACTCCCAAGGGAACGCTGCTCGCGTTCTGTGAAGGCCGCAAGCGTGGGACCAGCGACACGGGCAACATCGACCTGCTGTTGAAGCGCAGCTTCGATCAGGGCCGCACCTGGCAGCCCGTCCAGGTTGTTTGGGACGATAGCACCAACACCTGCGGCAATCCTTGCCCTGTTGTGGACCGAACGACAGGCACGATCTGGCTGCCCATGACTCATAACCTTGGCCAGGATCGCGAAGCCCAAATTGTCGATGGCACCAGCAAAGGCACGCGCTCGGTCTGGATGACGAAGAGCACCGACGATGGGGCAAGTTGGGCCAGGCCCGTCGAAATAACCAAAACTGTCAAAGCCGCCAACTGGACCTGGTACGCGACCGGCCCCGGCGTTGGCATTCAATTGAAATCTGGCCGGCTGGTGATTCCCTGCGATAACAAAGTCGCTGTGACAACGGCGCGCCAGTCGCACGTCATTTATAGTGACGACCACGGCGCGAACTGGAAACTGGGCGGTGGGGTCGGACCGAACTGCAACGAATCGCAAGTGGTCGAACTCGCCGACGGTTCCTTGCTGCTGAACATGCGGAGCTATCAGGCCAACAACCGGCGGATGATTTCCACCAGCCGCGACGGCGGACTCACCTGGTCGAGACCGGTCGAGGACGGCACGTTGATCGAGCCAGTCTGTCAGGCGAGCCTTTTGCGTTACGACTGGGGAGATTCGGCCCAGGCGCCGCTTCTGCTGTTCTCTAATCCGGCGAGCACGAGGCGCGAGAAGATGACTGTGCGTGTCAGTTACGATCAGGGCAAAACCTGGCCGGTCGCGAAACAACTCCACGGCGGACTCTCGGCCTACTCCTGTTTGACCGTGCTTCCGGACAAATCCATCGGATGCCTTTACGAGCGAGGCGAGAAATCCATCTATGAGAGAATCTCTTTCGCGGTGTTTCCGTTGGCGTGGCTGACGAATTCCCCCGATCAAAAGCGCCAGGAGCTCCTACGGAATCCGAAATAAGAGACCCCTTCCCATGAACCGACGTTGGTTTGTAGTCCCGCCTTTAGGGTCCGGGGCGCCCGACCGGCTAAAGCCGGGACTACATGCCGGGCGTGGTTCATGGGCCGCGTGCATGGTTCTGAAACCAAGCAGGCTTCCCATGAACCGTTCCTCCGGACCGTGGCCTTTAGGCCGCTTCAACGCCTGACTGCGGAGAGTGCGCGGAAGCAGCCTGAAGGCTGCGGTCCGCACGGTTCGTGGGCCAAGTGCAGGTCCGAAAGGAACAGGAAACTTCCCATGAACCGTCCTTGGTCCGCCAGGTCTTGGCCGAGCATTGACAGCCTGCGTTGCTCAACCGAGCGCGGCGAACCAAAGCGCAATCAAGGCCACGGCGCTGAGCCAGAGCGCGACGAACGCGCACAGTTCCCTTCCGTCTGCGTGGCGGTGGCTTAGTGGTCCGTTTCGTAAATACGCTCACGTTCGTTGCGCCCAATTTGGCCTGGGGCAAGGCGCGACGAGCGAGCATCCCCCGCCAGTGGGGCTGTGATCGAGGAGCAACGCAGCCCCAGGCAAAATTCGGCGCAACCCGAAGGGCGGCAGTTCTTTTTCGCCAGACTTCGTTGCTTGCTCCTTACAGATCCACTTCGGGATATGCTCGTCGCTCGCGCCTCGTCTGGCCGAAAAATCCCTTGCCGCGAACGTGATCGTATTTATGAAATGGACCACTTAGTTTGATCCCCGTTGCCTGAGGGCCAGGTAGAGAAGTCCGGGGAGAGCCGGGGCGGACGATTCTGCCTGCGGTGACGCGATTCGCAAGCGCCTCTCCGAATTCGATGTTTCGCTGCCAGGTGGTCGGTTGTGCATCCATGCTGTAAGGACGAAGCAATTTCGAGAAGAGGACACCCCGACCGGCGAAAGGTTGCAGAAACCTTTTGCGTTCTATCGCATCGCTGCTGAATACGCTTCGGCCTTCCGGCAAACCATGTCGAGCAGCGGATAAGTGCCGGTGTAACGATTCTGCTTCGCCTCCTGACAAAGCAGCCAGGCTTCGTGGAATTTTCCGATGCGCCAAAGGTTTTCGACCATGCGAGCCAGCACGATGCGCGGCGCTTGGGGATCAATTGAAAAACCGACCGGGCCCCATTTCGCCGTGTCCGGATCAAAGGCGATTTCGCTGAGCCGCGCGAACGTGGCATCGTCCCCGGCGTCCCAGGCCAGTTCGGCGAGGTGCAACTTGTACACGCGCTGGTTGGCCGGGTTTGTCTCGATGAGGCGTTCGAGCAAGGCCTTCAATTCTTCGCTTGGCGGCAAATGAAAGACGCTGCGATGAGCCCGGTAGGTTTGCATCAGGTAGGACGCGTACATCCGCAGCGGCTCCGGATCGTTTTCGGCCTCGGCCCGGCGGAGCAATCGATCCCGCATGGGAGCGACGCGCAGGGCTTCCAGTTCCGCCGTGAGGACCGCTTCGGAAGCTTGAGCCATCATCTCCATCGGGAGCGTGGCGTCCGGCATCTCGCGTTGCCAGCGCACGAGGAGGGAGCGGAACAGGTCCGGCTCAGGCAGGCGATACTCCATGTAAAACCGGCCCAGTGCCTTGTAGTCCGATTCCGTCAACGGATGCGTGCGGAGGTATTGTCCCAGGAGCGTGCTCGGCCGCGTCCAAAACGTCTCGTCGAATTGGCGCCAGCTTAAGGTCGAGCGGCCGACGAAAAAGGCCTTCTGCGCCGAATATTCCAGCGTCGGGAAAAAATCGCTGTGCAAGGAGACTTCCGCCGGCGGCACAAACACGCCGTTGGACGCAGAGACAATTTCGCGCGCCAGCAGAACCGGAAGGCGCGTGATCTGGATGCGCTCCAAATCCGATCGGACCGCCGGGTGATAAAACTGGCGCTCGAACGCCTCCACGTCGATCTGGTGCGGCTGAGTCGAACCCACCAGCACCAGATCGCTCACCGCCGGATGCCAGATGCTGAAGTGCGGAAAAACCGACCCGAACGTGGCCAGCACCGTGTTCAACGCCTCATCGTTGGTTTCGTAGATCTGGACCCATTGCGCCATGAAGCCATCCGGTTTCAGGCGGTCGCGGCAACTCTCGTAATATTCGCGGCTGAAGACGCCGGCGACCCCGGCCATCCACGGATTGGACGGTTCGCTCACGATCAAGTCGTATCGCTCGTCCGCGATCTTGAGAAACGATTTGGCGTCTTCAATGACGAACCGGACACGCGGATTGTTGTGCAGGTCGTCGTTATAATTGCGGAATTGCCGCGCGGCTTCCACCACGTCGGACGAAATCTCGACCAGGTCGAGATGTTGCACGCCGGGATGCCGCGCGATGGCGCTGGCGGTCATCCCGCTGCCCAGGCCGATGACCAGGACATTGGTCGAGTGCGGACGCAACAGCATGGGAATATGGCCGGATAAAAGCTGCGTGGTCATGTCCAGGCTCGTGCCGGCATCCGCCTTGCCGTTGACCTTCAAACCGATTTGTTCCTTCCCGTTTTCTCCCCGGGTGATGACCGTGACGGTTGAACCCGCGCCGTCCCGGTGAAAGGTCAGCGTCTCGTTTTTGACCATCCTCCGGAACGTGGCCAGGTCCGGGGGCGTCTGGCGGTTGCGCCACAGGCCCAAAGAAAAAGTTTGCTGCCAGGTTTGGTCAAACATCAGCCCTGCGAACCATACAAAGCCCGCGCCAAGCAGCGGCGCGAGCAAAGCGCGGCCCACGGTGAGTTGGCCTCGCGCCAGCATCGCCGCGCCGATCAGCGCATTCACCGCGATCCCCACCGCCAGCGTGCGCGCGAGTCCCGCCGCGGGCATCAGCCACAACCCCGTGACGACGGCGCCCAACACCGTGCCGAGCGTGTTCACTGCAAAAACCTTTCCTACCGAGCGCCCGGTGCGCGCCAGTTCCGCGGTGGCGATACGGCTGGCCAGGGGGAGCGTCATGCCCAGACACACCGTCGGAATGAACATCACGCTGAAACAGATCAGCGCCTGCAAGCCGTGGTAGATCAGATACGTGGACTCGTCGCGAACCACCACGCTGGCCAGCTTCATGAACCAGTAAGGCAGGTATTCGTAGAAAAACATCGAGACGAACAGCGTTCCGGCCAGAGCGATCTCGGCCCAGGCGAATGCCTCAAACGTCCGCCGGAGATTTTTCCAGGCATAAACAATCCAGGCCCCGGCCGCGATGCCCGTGATGAACGTCACGAGCATCAAAGAAAACGCGTGCGTGCTCGATCCCAGCGCCAGCGCCAGCAGCCGCGTCCAGGCGACCTCATACAGCATGGCCACGAACCCGGAAAAACCGATGGCCGCAATCGCCACCCGCAACTCGGCATCGGAGAATGTCTCTTCAGCCTGGCTCGCGCGGTCTCTTCCCGGCAACGGGAGAGGAACGGCAGCTTCACGGGTCTGCTCCTCTTCACGATTCCCTGCCGACTCATTCCTCGCGGCGAGGGGACGAACAAAAACGGCCGCCTCAGAAGCGGACCCTTCGCGGATTTTGCGGCTCACAAACAGCGCCACCAAACCGACCGCGAGATTCATCGCTGCGCCCGCGTACACCGTCATTTCCAATCCAATCGCGGGGATCCACCAGAAGTCCGTGACCAGGCAACCCAGGACCGCTCCGCCGCTGTTGATGCAATAGAGCGCCGCGACCTTTTCCCGCAGTTCCGAGAGCGCGCGAGTGACAAATTTGGTCAACACCGGGAAGGTCGCCCCCATGAGGAACGTCGGCAGGAGAATCGTCAAAAAACTGAAGGCGAATTTCAGCGCGAGCAGGCCATCCGAACCCGGATGCCATTTTCGGGCCAGAGCGATGAAGCTGTCGTGGCAGAACGTGTAGTAAGCCGGGAAGAGCAGCGCGTAAACTCCAATCCCGATTTCCAGCCAGCCGTAAAGCGCCAGCGGCTTTTCAGACCGGTCGGCGCGAATCCCGAACCAGGCGTTCCCCAGCGCCAGCCCACCCATGAAGGCCACCAGCACGGCGACGACGGCATAGCTCGTGTGGCCGAGGAACAACGCCAGGTACCGCGCCCAGACGGTTTGGTAAACCAATCCGGCCATCCCCGAAACCAAGAAACAAAACGCCACCACCGCGAAGACCCGTCGGGCGGAGAATATCATGGACGCGGATGGTAGCGATGCGGCTTTTGACGGCAAACTCTTTTGCGGAGAGGTCCAGTTCGTGCGTCAGCGCGTTCGCGTTGATGAATCGGAGCCCGCAGGGTTTGAGATGAGCGTGATAGAACGTGGTCTTGCCCGCGCCATTTGGACCCGCCAGAGCGACGATCAACGGGCGCAGGTCGAGCGGCGAACTCATTTCCTCCTCTTGACTGCTTGAAACTTGCGGTTGACGAAGCGGCCCACGGTGCGTTTGCCGTCGGCAGTGATGCGGATGAGCAACCCCGGTGTGTCGGTCGGCTCGTAGTGGGGGTAGGGCTGAGTCTGGAGATGTTCGGCGACGCGGCGGCGTCCCTCAGTCGAATCTGCGGAATCCAGGCAAGCGGACAAGGGCTGCGTGGCCCCTGCACGGCACAACGCCATCGCGTGGATTCCTTGCAGGAGAGGCTCGATCGCGCGGCCCAATTTGGCCCAAAACTCGATCTGGCCCGCGATAGAACGTTCGGCCACTTCGCCCGTGAGCCGGGCGTCCAAAACCAAGTTATCAGAGAGCTTCACCGGTTGACTCATGGCCGGACGGTAGCAAAAGGCTACCCAATGGTCAATCTTGGCTCGCCGCCTGGGCTGTGGCTGCTTCCAGATTGAACTGCGTCAGCGACTCTTCCGCCCTTCCAGAATCGCCACATAATCCGCAATCCCCGCCGCGGGCGGAAATTCCGGATTGTATTTCAGTTCGCTCCTGGCCAGGGCGATGTCCGCTTCCGTGTGCGGCTGGTAAAAGCTGTAGGGATTCTCGAAATAGTCCGTCTCCAGCTTCGTGCCCAGATTCTTGTTCAGTTCGGCAATGACCTCGTTGAACGAAAACGCCTGCCCCGTTCCGCAATTGTAAACGGCGCTGCGCGGGGCGTTCAACGCGCCGATCGTCATCCGCACGACGTCTTTGACGTACACGAAGTCGCGCTTTTGTTCGCCCGCCCGAAAAACTCGGGGCCGTTTGCCCAACTTCATTTGCAGGTAAAGCTGATAAATCATGCTCGCCGCCGCTTTCTTGTGCCCTTCGCGCGGCCCATAGACATTGAAGTAGCGAACGCCGACGATTTTCCACGACGCCTGTTTGCGCGCGTAAATCCGCGCCAGGTTGTCCAACTGAACCTTGGAAAACGCATAGACGTTCGCCGGCGCCGGCGGCTGGTCTTCCTTCATCCGCGTGGAACCGATCCCGTAGGTCGCGGCGGACGAGGCATAGACGACGGTCGTGTGGGTCGGCGCGGCAAACTCCAGCAATCGGCGGAACCCTTCCACATTGTCGCGGACTTGGGCGAGTTGCTCGTGAACTGTGGTGTCGGTGATGGACGCCTCGTGGAAAATCGCGTCGAAAACCTGATCCTTGAACTGGGCGTGCCAGTCCAGACGCGAAACGTCCGCGGCGACGAAATCGCCGCGATACCCTTGAAGATTCGCAAAGTTGCCCGAACGAAAATCGTCCACCACCACCAACTGCGCGTCTGGGAACTTCTCCTGCAAAGCGAGCGTGAGATTGGACCCGATGAACCCGGCGCCGCCGGTGATCAGAATGTTACGCACGCCGGTGAGCCTAGGATTTTTCGGCCTTGCGTCACGAAAATTCTGTGCGGGAGCGCACGCGCATAGCGCCGGTTTCCCAACCGGCTGCGTGAATCACCGCTTTGCCGTCACAATCCAATTTGAACAGGAGCCAACGGAGACAACAGAGGCCAAAGACCGAAGGATGGCCCCACGTCTCGTTCTCGGAAGGACCAGATTCTTGAACCGCGGATGACGCGGATGGGCGCGGATTCAGTGGGAGGCGGATTGGGCATCTGATTCGTATCCGCGCAATCCGTGTAATCCGCGGTTTTTCCCAAAGCGATGCCAGGCCGCGAAGCCGGCGCAAGATTTCCACAAAAGGCCACGAAGCCAACGAAGTCTTCGATCTCCTCGTTGCCTTTTGTTGGGGAGCGCACGGCCCTTGAACCCATCGCCGGTAGGGCGGTGCTGCTGCGCCGCCGCATCGACATACTGCTTGGTCCGCGGGATGGACGACAAAGCTTGTAGCGCAGAGTTGCACTCTGCCGTATCGCAGAATTGCATTCTGCGGGGCGTCTCCCAGTCCGAGCACGCTGGGACTTGCCGGCGCCCTGCCGATTGGAAATCGGCGATACCGCAGATTGAAAATCTGCGCTAGGGTTCTCCGGTCGATCTGTCGTCAATCCCACGATCTGCACAGTAAGACCGGCTGCGCGGCAACGCAGCCCTGCCAGGTTCACGGAAAGGGAGAGCCACTGAAAACAGGAAGGAAACCCTCTTTGATGAGTTCTGAAACCCGTTCCAAGGTTTCACCGCCGCAGTCCTTTTGGGCCAGGAGGACCCGGAATAGCCCCATAGCTCCCGCAGCAGTTCTTCAAGGCCTCGATCTCTCGCTGCTTTTGCCGAACTTTCTCCGCGTAGTAACTGGCCAGCAAATTCTTGTAGTCCTCCGGCCATCGCCCGTAACTAACATGCCTGACGAGAGAGCGCCCAGCGCGATCAGTCTGGATAGTTGTTTTTTCATGTCCTTCCTTCTTGTTGATTGTTCTTCGTTTCTTCCTTGCCTCGATCCTCCGAGGCATTCGTTACGGCTGGCATTCTCACGCTCTCGCGCGCGCCTCGCGCCTTCGCAACGAACCCCTGAACTGATTTCTTAATTTAACCGCGGATTTCGCGGATTTCGCGGATGGAAAAGCGATCTTATCCGCGTGATCCGTGTAATCCGTGGTTGAATCAGGTTCATGGGGAGGAGGGCCGTCTTCATGGGGTTTCCCCTCTCCTCGATCCTCTCCCCACTCCTTCCTCGCGGGCGAGGAAGAAGATCCGAGTTTTCTGCGTCGCTCAATTCAACAGCAGTGCCCTCCTGGACTGAGTTCTGCCGACGTCCCCGACCGGCGAGGGCGCCGGTCGGGACACGCGGGGGCGCGTGTGCTCCCCAGACCATCGCAAAGATTGTTCGCCCCTTCCCCAGTGCGAGCAGTAACGTTCCCTGACAATGAAAATCTTGATCGCCGGCTCCAGCGGGTTGATCGGCTCGGCTCTGGCCGCCACTCTTTCGCAGCAAGGCCATCAAGTCACACGACTTGTGCGCGAGGCAGTTCCTTGCGGCTCGGCCGATCTTCGCTGGGATCCGGACAGCGGCGCGCCAGACGCCAAGCTGGAGGGCTTCGAGGCCGTTGTGCATCTGGGCGGACGAAATATCGCGTCGGGACGATGGACGGAAGCCGTGAAGGTCAGCATTCGCGAGAGTCGCGTGCGTTCAACCCAATTGCTCTCGTGCGCTCTGCAAGAAATCCGAAATCCGCCCCGGGTTTTCATCTCGGCCTCCGGCATCAGCATTTATGGGAACCGCGGCGCAGAAATCCTCACCGAGGACAGTTCGCCCGGCACCGGCTTTCTGGCGGACGTAGTTCGGGAATGGGAAGCCGCCACGCGGCCGGCGGCAGAACGGGGCCTTCGCGTGGCCAATTTGCGCTTTGGCCTTGTGCTCAGCGCGCACGGCGGGGCGCTGGCCAAGATGCTCTTGCCTTTCAAGCTCGGCCTCGGCGGCGTGGTCGGGAGCGGCGAGCAATACTGGAGTTGGATCACTCTGGAGGACGCGGTGCGCGCGATTCAGCATACGCTCGTGACGGAGGCATTGTCCGGTCCGCTGAACCTCGTTTCGCCAAATCCGGTGACCAATCGCGAATTCACCCGCGCGCTGGGTGCGGCGCTTCGGCGTCCGACAATTCTTCCTGTGCCCGCTTTCGTCGCACGGATCGCCCTGGGAGAGATGGCCGACGAGGCCTTGCTTGCGAGCACGCGCGCGCTGCCCGCCATGCTCGCGGCGTCCGGTTTCAAGTTTTTGCACAGCGATCTGGCCGAAGCCCTGCGTTCTCTCTTGCAAAAATAACCTCCCTTTCCGACAAGAGTCGTGGCCGACAAAGTTGTTCCATGCCATGACCCCGCCGAAGGACAGATCAGCAGCTCGTCCACGCTTCCCTTGAACCAGACGGTAGGGCGAGTCTGTCCCCAGCGAGCCGAGTCGGACGTGTTCCACGCGCGTCGAGCGGCTCGCCGGGACGGACTCGCCCTACCTTGTTCATGGGCCATAAACCGGCACAGCGAACATTGAATGATCACGAAGGTAGGGCTGCGCTGCCGCGCAGCCGGTTTTCAGTCCATTCCACAAGTTCGCGACCCCGGTTTGAAGATCGAATTGTTCGCTTCCGAACCAGCCATCCGATCGGCCTGGCCATCGACCGACAGAATCGCTTGTTCGTCGTCGAATCGCACACGCACCAACCCCGAGCCGACTACCCCGGTCCCAAGTTCGATCGCGTCAAGATCGTTTCGGACACGGACGGCGGCGGCAAAGCTGATTCGGTCTCGATCTTTGCCGAGAACCTCAAGTGGTCGATGAACCTGACGTTCTCCCCTGCGCCCGAGCTTTATCTCACCCATCGCAATGGCGTGGGCGTCCTCCACGATCGCAATCACGGCGTGAGCGAAGTCCGATCTGAGATCACAGGACTTTCGGGATTGCTCGCGTTTTTGTTATCATTGAAATGATGGGCCGGAAGCGCGAAAATTCCCGCGCGTAATCATGACCACTGAGGCAGCCCCACCGCCACCTGATCCGTGGCTCAAGCGGTTGGTGATCGGACGAAACCCGCGCTGGACTCTGGCGCGAGTGTTCGTCGTGGTGGTCATCGTGTTCGTCCTCTTCAAGTTTGTTTTCATCCCCATCAAAGTCGTGGGCATCAGCATGGAGCCGACCTACGTGGAGGGGAGGATTCGGCTCGTGAACAAGCTGGCTTACCGCCATTCCGAACCGCAACGCGGCGATATCGTGGCCGTGCAGCTGAAAAGCGAACGGGTGGTTCTTTTGAAGCGAATCATCGGGCTGCCCGGCGAACGCGTCGTCTTTGCGGATCGGAAGATTTATGTCAACGGCAAGGAACTGGATGAGCCCTACGTCAAATTGCCCGTGCATCATTCCTGGAGCAGCAACTACGCGTGGCTCATTCCCAAGAACATGTATCTGGTCATCGGCGACAACCGTTCGATGGCTTTCAAGGAGCACTTCCGATATCTGGCGGAGAAGGATGAAATCCTCGGACGAGTGGCGCACTAACCGCCATCGAACGCGCAATCGCCAGATTCTTAATCTTGATCTTAATCTGCTCAGTCGCTTCAAGTGTCCGATCAGGATCACCATTAGGATTATGATTACGATTAGGAGAAGGAGACGCGCGATTCTCATTCACCTCATTAGAGCCAGCGCCAACCATGCTCACCCTTGAATCACGCCAGCGGGATTTCCCCGCTCTCGGCTCCACGACCTACCTCAACACGGCGGCCGAGAGCATCCCGCCGTTGTGCGTCCGCGAAGCGCTCGAAATGTATTGGCAGGACAAACTCCGCGG